>ERZ856578.124-NODE-124-length-141645-cov-15.437288_pt1 | contig 141645 bp, 118 predicted proteins | sample MGYA00514384_ERZ856578 | MGnify/ENA primary metagenome ERZ856578 (study PRJEB29103, sample SAMN06111958) | human gut metagenome | biome: human gut; feature: ankylosing spondylitis patient; material: healthy_person | host: Homo sapiens | place: China:Hangzhou... | reverse complement strand
CTTGAAGGATTTCAGACGATGCTTACCGAGTCACAGTTCATCCATGTAGTGGATGCACTGCGTGACTTTACCAATGCCCTGCTTGGATACCGGATGTCGATTGTGACGGCACAGGCAGAATGCCGCAGAAGCCGCAGTTCGGAAAAGGAGATGAGTGTGAGTCTTCACAGGACGGAGGCACTTACCGATGTGGTACAGCTGCTGGAAAGTGAAGATGCCATTGAAACGGTGATTACGAATCTTCTTGAGATTGTATCACGGTTTTTACGCATTTCCGGAGGGGCTGTGTATAAGATGAAAGAGGATCCGGAGGGCATAGAGGTTGTTGCATTCTGGAGCAAAGAAAACAGTGCCCTTCAGTTTCCACAGGATGAAAGCTTTGAATTGCCGGCAATTTTAAAAACAGACAAAACAGTTGTGTTGTCCGGAAGTTCCCTTGCAAGTGTACAGGAACGGAAGGAAATGGAAGCCATCGGACTTAAGGCGGTCATAGTGATTCCTGTTATGGTTAATCATACAAAAGGTATGTATGTATGTTTCGGAGATCGCAGCGGCAGCCGGGTATGGCAGATCGAGGAAGTGAAATTCATCAATGATTCGGTGAAAATTCTGCAGAGTATTCTGACACGCCGGATTCAGAAGAATTCACTGGCAAGCTCGTATGCATCGCTCGAAAGAATTCTCGATAATGTCGGAAGCGCTGTTTATGTCCGGGATCTCCATACGGGTAAGCTCTTATTTGCCAACAGCAATATGCGGCGTACCTTTGAACTGGAATTAAAGAGACAGATGATCCGGGATATTTTTGAACACAGTATCGAAAATGACAAAGGGGTCTGTGAGATTTACTATACCAAAAGAGACCGCTGGTATGATCTGTACTATACCAAAATGCCGTGGGTAGACGGAAGTCCGGTGCTTTTGTGTGCACTTTATGATATTACCGATAAGAAAATTTATCAGAGAAAGATCGAGCAGCAGGCCTATACCGATTTCCTTACCGGATTGTATAACCGGATGTGCTGTGAGCGCGATCTTGCAAAGTTTGTGGATCTTGCGAAAAAAACGAAGGATAAGGGATTACTGCTGTATATTGATCTGGACGATTTTAAGCATATCAATGACGGACTCGGACATCAGTATGGCGATGTCCTGTTAAAAGCAATTTCTCACAGCCTTCAGCGGATTGAAGGAATTGAGGACACCTGTTACCGCATGGGAGGGGATGAGTTCGTAATTATCCTCTCACCGGCAGTTTATGAGAAACGGGAACAGATTATTACCAATATTAAAGATATTTTCTTAAAGCCGTGGTTTCTGCGGGACTCCGATTATTACTGTACGATGAGTATGGGTATTGTGGAATTCCCCGGAGAGGATGCCAACGTGCATGATCTCATTAAGATGGCAGACATTGCCATGTATGAGGCCAAGAAGGGCGGTAAGAACCGGATCACTTATTATGAGGATTGTTTTGCTGCAAGCTCCGGTAAGCGCCTTGATATGGAAAAGAACATGCGTGAGGCAACGGCGGACAGCTTTAAGGAATTTGAGGTGTATTTTCAGCCGATTGTGGATATTACAAAGGAAGGCTGTCCATGTACCGGAGCAGAGGCGTTAATCCGTTGGAACTGCACAGAGCTTGGCTTTATTCCACCTTCAGAGTTTATTCCGCTTGCAGAGTATCTGGGACTGATTAATCCGATTGGAAATTATGTGTTATATGAGTCCTGTAAGATCTGCCATACATGGAATATGCATGGCTATCCGAACTACCGTGTAAATGTGAATCTTTCTGTGGTACAGCTCCTGCAGACGGATATTGTAGAGATCGTGCAGAATGCATTAAAGGATACCGGACTTTCTCCGCACAACCTGACGCTGGAGGTGACAGAGAGTCTTGCCATTGACGATATGGACCGTATGAAGAAGATCCTGGCAAAAATCAAGGATCTTGGTGTGAGGATTGCACTGGATGACTTTGGAACAGGATATTCATCCTTAAACCATATCCGGGAGATTCCGTTTGATGTCATCAAGGTGGATCAGAGCTTTATCAAGGATCTGGATCGGGATTCTTATGCCAAGTCCTTTGTACGGATGGTAGGAGAGCTTGCCGAGGCACTTGGGGTAAACCTTTGTGTGGAAGGCGTGGAAACGAAGGTACAGTTTGATATTTTAAAGAATATGTGTGTAGATCTGGTGCAGGGCTATTATTTTGACCGTCCGATGCCAAGAAAGCAGTTTGAAGAAAAATATCTGCCTGAAATGACTTCGTAAGAGAGGACATGGCAGTTAAGGATCGATGAGGAGGAAAAAGAATGGAATCCAGGAATTTTATTGAACAGATCATTGACAAAGATTTAGCGGAAGGCGTATACGATACTGTACACACCAGATTTCCACCGGAACCGAACGGATATCTTCATATCGGACACGCAAAGAGTATCTTATTAAACTACGGTCTGGCACAGGAATATGGCGGTAAGTTTAACATGCGGTTTGATGATACCAATCCGACCAAAGAAAAAACAGAGTTTGTGGACTCCATTCTTGCAGATATCAGGTGGCTTGGTGCAGACTGGGAGGATCGTCTGTTCTTTGCATCCAACTACTTTGACCAGATGTATGAGGGAGCCGTAAAGCTGATCAGGAAGGGAAAGGCTTATGTGTCCGATCTGACCGCAGACGAAATGAGAGAATACCGTGGAACACTGACAGAACCCGGTAAAGAAGATCCCAGCCGGAACCGCAGCGTGGAGGAGAACCTTACTTTATTTGAGAAGATGAAGAACGGCGAATATGCCGATGGTGAGAAAACCCTTCGGGCGAAGATTGATATGGCATCTCCCAATATGAATATGAGAGATCCGATCATCTACCGTGTGGCTCACATGACCCATCATAATACCGGAGACCGCTGGTGTATTTATCCCATGTACGATTTTGCACATCCGATTGAGGATGCCATTGAGGGAATTACCCATTCTATCTGTACGCTGGAATTTGAGGATCACAGACCGTTGTATGACTGGGTGGTGCGTGAACTGGAATACCCTCATCCGCCCAAGCAGATTGAATTTGCAAAGATGTATCTGACGAACGTGGTTACCGGGAAGCGTTATATTAAGAAGCTGGTAGAGGAGGGGATTGTAGACGGATGGGATGATCCGAGACTGGTATCCATCGCAGCCCTTCGCCGCAGAGGCTTTACACCGGAATCCATTAAGCGTTTTGTTGAGCTGTGTGGTGTTTCCAAGGCAAATGCTTCCGCAGACTATGCGATGCTGGAGTACTGTATCCGTGAGGATCTGAAATTAAAGCGTCCCCGTATGATGGCCGTCCTGGATCCGGTAAAGCTTGTTATTGATAACTATCCGGAGGATCAGACCGAATGGATTGAAATTACAAACAACCTTGAAAACGAATCCCTGGGAAGCCGTAAGGTACCTTTTGGAAGGGAATTATACATTGAACGTGAGGATTTCATGGAAGAACCGCCAAAGAAATATTTCCGGCTTTTCCCGGGAAATGAAGTACGTCTGATGAATGCCTACTTTGTAACCTGTACCGGCTGTGTGAAGGATGCAGATGGCAATGTGACTGAAGTACATTGTACCTATGATCCGGCGACCAGGGGTGGCAATGCGGACCGTAAGGTTAAGGGAACGATTCACTGGGTATCTGCAAAGGAGGCAGTGAAGGCTGTTGTACGTTTATATGAGAATATCATTGACGAGGAAAAGGGTGTATACAATGAGGAGGATGGAAGTCTGAATCTTAATCCCAATTCCCTTACCACTTTAGAGAATTGTTATGTAGAGCCGGCACTTGCAGATGCGAAGGCATATGAAAGCTTTCAGTTCGTAAGACAGGGCTTCTTCTGCGTGGACTATAAGGATTCTAAGGATGGAAAGCCGGTATTTAACCGGGTAGTTTCATTAAAGAGTTCTTATGTTTTACCTAAAGCATAAATAAATAGAAGATAAGATATTATTATTCCGTATAGAGAATAATTACTGAGAGAAAGTGAGCAGATTATGGCAGGATTATTGGAAGGATTAGAGAAGCTTGGATTAAAAAATCTGGACAATCTCAACTTGTACGAAGAAGAGAAAGAAAAAGAACAGGAAGTAAAAAGGGAAGAGGTAAAAGAGGAAAAGGTACCGCAGGATAAAGAAAAGGATTATCTGTTTTCCAAAACCTACGACTGTCCGGTATGTGGAGAAAAATTTAAGGATATTACCGTAAAAGCCAATCGTGCCAGACTGGTTCATATGGATCGGGATTTAAGACCGGTTCACGATGAAATTGAACCGTTAAAGTATGAAGCAATTGTATGTCCGAAGTGTGGATATGCAGCATTGGGCAGATATTTCGGAACACTGGCTCCCTCGCAGGCCAAAGCAATTCGCGAGAATATTTCAAGCTCTTATCATGGGAACACAGAAGAAAAGGAAACCTATACCCTGGAAGAGGCGCTCGAACGTAATAAGATGTGTCTTTTAAATGCCATTGTAAAGCATGCAAAGGCAAGCGAAAAGGCTTATATCTGTCTGAAATGTGGCTGGCTGGTACGCTGTATGCGGGAAGAACTTTTAAAGGAAGCACCGGAGGATACGGAAAGGCTGAAGGAGCTTAAGGAGCAGGAGCTGGAATATTTAAAAAATGCCTATGAAGGATTTGTAAATGCCAGAATGACCGAGAGCAGCTATCCGATGTGTGGTATGGATGAAATGACGGTGGATTATCTGGTGGCAGCACTTGCCATGGATATCGGCCAGTATGATGTTGCAACAAAGATGATTGCATCGATCCTGACCTCTACCTCGGCGACACCGCGAATCAAGGACAAGGCAAGAGATATGAAGGATGAACTGATTGCACTTATCAGGGAAAAGACTGCAAAGTAGCAACGGTTTTACGAATGGGGTGCTGAATAGTTACGCAAAAATAAAAACAAAAGCTGTGTGGACGATAGCCACGCAGCTTTTTAAATACTCACTGTTTATTTGTTAATGTCAGGAAAAGAATCTTACATTCATTCCTATTCCAGAGGAAATTCTTCAGTAACAGAAGCGGTGATTTCTTTAACCGGTTCTTCTGCCGGAGCTTCGGGAGTGGAAGATTCTTTCGTTGCGGGAGCAGCTTCTTCAGAAATAGTTTCCTTAGTGGCTTCAGCAGCCGGTGTTTCAGTTTCAGTCTCTTTTGCAGGAGCTTCTTCATCGGCAGGTTCTTCTACGGCCTCCACAGGCTTTGCCTCGGACTTTTCAGCGGATTCCAATACGGTTTCCTTCACCTTCTGGACAGAGTCGGTAATGACTTCCTTTGCCTTCTGGAAAGCTTCGGTTGCAAAGGCTTCTGCCTTATCAAGATTCAGGGAAACATAGGAACGCTCCTTTGAAGGAGCAGGTTCTTCATCAAGATCCTCACTGAAATCATCAGGATCGTCCTCTTCCTCCTTACCGGAAAGAACCGTTGCTTTATCCTTCTTCTGCAGATACTGATAAGCACCATAGGCAGCGGCACCTGCTACAGCAGAAAACAATAAAAACTTACCAAATTTCTTGGACATATACGTACTCCTTTCTGTAACAAACCGTAACTGTGAAGGTACTGAATCGTTACAATGTCTTTAATATGATCTGATACGTATATCTTAATACTATTTTGGAAAAAAGAAAAGAAAATTATACGAAAGAGTTTCAAAAAAATCTATAAATTTTTCAGCCGGATTTCCGGGATTGTTACCTTCGGTCATCTTGAATCAGGGACAAAAATATGTTATATTTTTTTCGACCAGAAAAGTCAATTGGAAGGGATACCGGGGTATGAATGAGAAGTTTTTTGATTTAAAAAAGGAGAAGCAGGATCGTATGATCAATGCCTCTTTAAAGGTGTTTGCCATGAACGGTTATGCACATGCAAGTACGGATGATATTGTCCGTGAGGCCGGAATCAGCAAGGGGTTACTGTTTCATTATTTTGTAAGCAAGCTGGGACTGTATTCATTTATCTATGATTACAGTATCCGTTATGTGATTTTGGAATTGACGACAGGAGTGGATAAGGAAGAGACTGATTATTTCCGGCTGGTTGGGCAGATCAGGGAAGCAGAGCTTCAGGTTATGCGCAATTATCCGTGTATGATGCTGTTTTTGAATAACAGCAGACTGGAAAACGTCAGTGAGGTATTGCTCGAGACGGAGGATAAGCGGAATATTTTAAGTGAGAAATATGCGCAGATTTTAAGTCAGGCGACAGGGGAAGAGCTGGATGAACGGTTAAGTCGGGAGCAGCTTTCGGAAATGATCCGTTTCACAACAGAAGGACTGATGCGCAGGCATTTTTATGAGGGATCCTTCCAGCCGGAGCTTTATCATCAGGAATTAAAGCAATATCTGGGTACCATGCGTCTGTTAGGAACTAAAAAACCGGAGGTTTTGTCATGAAAGAAAAAATATACACAATACCGTTAAACGATGCGGTCAATGCGGATGATGAATGTCCGTTCTGCTTTATTGAACGGGTAGTGGAGCAGGATTTACTGGATTTTGTATTAGGATCGGGATCCTCATATATGGAAAGTGATGTGCGGGAGATTACGGATCGTACCGGGTTTTGCCGGATGCACTTTAAGAAGATGTTTGACTATGGAAATACGCTCGGAAACGGATGGATTTTAAAGACTCATTATAAAAAGATGAATCAGGAGCTGCAGGAGCAGTTTAATAAGTTTACGCCGGGTAAGTCCGGATTTATGGCAAGAATGAAGAAGCCTGCGGATGCCACCAGCTCCATCGGGGCGTGGGTGCGTGAGAAGGAGAAGTCCTGCTATATCTGCCGGCAGGCAGCTGACACGTATGAACGGTATCTGGATACATTCTTTTATCTTTATACAAAGGATACGGCATTTAAGGATAAGGTATTAAACGGCAAAGGCTTCTGCCTGCCGCACTTCGGGGATCTGTGTGACGGAGCACAGAGCCGTCTGAACGATAAGGAAAAGGCAGAGTTTTATCCGGCAATGTTTCAATTGATGAAGACCAATATGGAACGCCTGCAGGAGGATGTTTCGTGGCTTGTCGAAAAATTTGATTACCGCAACAAGGATGCAGACTGGAAGAATTCCAGGGATGCCATCCAGCGCGGCATGCAGAAATTAAAGGGTGGATATCCTGCAGATCCTGTTTATAAACAAAGTAAATAAAGTTTTGAAAAAGTATGTATATTCCGGGCATGATCCCATATCCTATAGTCAAAAAAGGAGAGGAATCATGTCAGAGGAATATAAAGAATATGTCAGAAAAATCACACCCACCTATCAGCTCTGGAAGCAGATGGTAAAGGCTTTTTTCGTGGGAGGACTGATCTGCGTACTGGGACAGCTTGTTACGAATGTGGCAATACAGGAGCTTGGTATGGATGAGCAGCAGGCAGGAGGCTTCTGTTCTCTTGCATTGATTGCATTAAGCGTACTTCTGACCGGCTTTCATGTATATTCGAAGCTTGTGACCTTTGCGGGAGCAGGAGCCCTTGTTCCGATTACCGGGTTTGCCAATTCCGTAGCAGCTCCGGCCATTGAGTTTAAGAAGGAAGGCTGGGTGTTTGGCGTGGGCTGTAAGATTTTTACGATTGCAGGTCCGGTCATTCTGTATGGAATTTTCACAAGCTGGGTGCTGGGGATTATTTACTGGATCCGGGGCATTCTGTTCTGAGAACGTATTTCAGGAGCCTCATGAAATGATATTAATTGGATTATAATTGTTCAGTACCTTCACAGTTACGATAATGGATAGAGAGAAGGCAAAAGATGATCAGCTTTGCTAGTTTGGAATTTATGTTCCGGTTTTTACCGGTCTTTTTGATTGTATATTATGCATTTCCCGCAAAACACAGAAACACGATATTGCTGATTGGCAGTATTGTGTTTTATGCCATGGGAGAACCTGTTTTTATCCTGTTACTTATTTTTCTAACATGGCTTAATTACTTTATCGGGAAGCAGATGCGGAACCAGCGGTGCGGGTATGAAATCCGGAAATGGCATAAAATAGCCAGAAGACGGTATCTGACCGGCATCGTATGTGTGGATGTGGCTGTTCTCATCGCGTTTAAGGCACTTGGGGTATTTGTGTCGGGCTCGCTGCTGCCGCTTGGAATCAGCTTTTATCTCTTTAAGATGATTTCCTATCAGGCAGATCTGTATCGGGGAGAGATTGCAGGTTCCCCGGGCTTTATGGATACAGCCCTGTATTTTATGGTATTTCCGCAGATTGCACAGGGACCGATCATGCGCTATGAGGAAGGACGGACCTATGCCTTGCGGTATTATTCCCTGGAAGGATTTGAGGACGGATTACAGTATTTTGTGATCGGGCTTTCCATGAAGGTTCTGCTTGCAGACCGCCTTGCAATTCTCTGGAAGGATCTGCAGATGATTGGTTACCAGAGTATTTCCACACCGCTTGCCTGGCTTGGTGCAGTAGGCTATTCCCTGCAGCTTTATTTTGATTTCTGGGGCTATTCCCTGATGGCATCCGGTTTAATGGTGATGCTTGGCTTTGATTTTATTGAGAACTTCCACCATCCTTATGCGTCCAAAAGCATCTCGGAGTTTTACCGCAGATGGCATATGACACTTGGAAGCTGGTTCCGGGATTATGTATATTTTCCGATGGGAGGAAGCCGCTGCGGCAAAGGGAAGATGGTTTTTAATCTTGTGGTTGTCTGGCTTCTTACGGGATTGTGGCATGGCGAAGGTGTGAATTTCCTGCTTTGGGGAGCAATTCTTGGACTGCTTATTATTATGGAAAAATTGTGGTATGGAAAATATTTGCAGAAGCTTCCGGTACTGGGACATATCTATCTTGTGATCCTCATTCCGTTAAGCTGGGTAGTATTTGCAATTACAGATCCGGGGCAGCTTGGAACATACTTTTGCAGACTGTTCCCGCTTTTGGGAAACGGTGGCGTTGCAGTCAACGCACAGGATATTGTGAAATACCTGCAAGGCTACGGTGGTCTTCTGGCAATAGGAATTGTGCTTTGTATTCCGGCAGTGTTTGATTTTTACGAAAAGCATAAAAAGAATCCGGTCGTAATTCTGATGCTATTTGTGCTGTTCTGGATCAGTATTTATTTTGTTTCAAGTACGGCAGGAAATCCGTTTATGTACCTGAATTTCTAGACGCTGAGGATTTTTATCCTGTGCTATCGGGAAAATAGGCAAGTGATATGGGGTAGTTAATTTAAAACTGTTATACTAATACTTTCTGAGAAAGGTCGTATTGCGATGAAGAATTTTTTGAAAAACTGTCCGCTCCTTGCAGGAATCCTGCTTGGAACTGCGCTGCTGACGATTGTGGCATTGTGCGGATTTCATAATATTTATGCAACCCAGGAATATGATCCCTTAAAGCAGCCGCTGTTAGCCGTGGTGTTTACGGGAATCAACGATGAGGTTTATCCATGGGATTTTTTTGATGAAGAAAAGAAAGCAGAGATCCTTGCAAGAAAACAGAAGATTGATGAGTTGAAAGAGGGCTCGCAGGAAGAGACGCAGGAACCGGGAGAGGCAGCTGGCGAAAGTGAAGAAGCGCAGAACGTAGAAATGCAGAATACAGAAACGCAGAACGCAGAAACGGAGACAGGGGCGCAGCAGGATCAGGAAGGACAGATGAGTGATGCTTCCGGAAATTCTAAAGGACCGGAGGGCAATACCGATGTGTCCGGGAACTCTTTACAGGAAGCAGGAGAAGAAACCGTTTCCGGTAATGACCTGAAAGCACCATTGGAGCGCCTTAAGCCGCTCAGGGAGAGCACCTATGACGAATATATCAATCATATTTCAGCGGATATTTATGGGGACGCAGGGGTACAGCGTGCGGCAGCCTATGATTTTAAGAAGGTTGACGAAAGTTACTTTGACGATGCACTGTTTATCGGGGATTCAAGAACGGTAGGGTTATATGACTATACGGATCTTCCGGAGCATGCGGACTTCCTGTGTGAGACTTCTCTTACGATCTATAAGGTGATGGGGGAGAACTTCAAAGGAAAAGGCACCGTGGAGGAAGTACTTGCTGCAAAGAACTATGGCAAGATTTACATTATGATGGGAATCAATGAGTTAGGGCGTGGAACCACCGAGGATTTCATGCAAAAGTATACGGAGGTCGTGGATACCCTTCATGAGCTTGCCCCGGAAGCTAAGATCATTATTGAAGCCAATATGAGAGTGTCCGGGAAGAAAAGCAGCTCAGATGCGATCTTTAATAACAGTAACATCAACGCAAGAAACAACGCGATTGCAACGCTTGCGGATAACGAAACGTTCTTTTACATTGATATGAATGAAGCGGTCTGCGATGAAAATGGAGATCTGAATGCAGAATATACGCACGACCAGATCCATCTCCTAGGCAAATACAACGAGCTTTGGAAGCAATTCCTGATGGAACACGGAGTATAGGAAAATGGAACGAAAAGAATTTAAACCGGACCGGGTGCTGTCTTATTTTACGGCAGAATGGCCGGTGCTGCTCATTGTTGCCATATCGGGCCTGATCTATAATGTGGGGCTTTTGGCAGGCCCGTATTTTGAAGGACAGATGACGGGGCACCTCATCGATATTCTGAATGGAAAAGCAGCATTCCGGGATATGCTCTGTCTGGTACTGATCTATGTTGTGACAATTGCGGTTGTACAGATCTCACGTTATGCCAAGCGGTTTTATGTGCGGCGGTTTGCCAACAATGTAAACCGGAGAATGAAGCAGATTCTTTATGGAACGCTGGTCCGCAAAAGCCGGGCACAGCTTCAGGAGGAGGGCGTTGGCAATGTGATGACGAAGGCGATCCTCGATGTGGATGACTGCGTGGAGGGCATGCGGAAATTTACCACGGAGATCTTTGATACCGGAGTGGCACTGCTTGCCTATTCCTGCATGCTGTTATGGTATGACTGGCGGCTTGCACTGTTATGCATGATCTTCCCTCCGGTGTCCTATTATCTGGCAGAAAAGATGAAGGTTCTGATCCAGAGAAGCGGGGCGGCTTTTAAGGAGCAGTCCGGCCGGTTAAGTACAGCAACGCTTGACCGGGTGTCAAATGCAATCACCTATCGGGTTTTCGGATGTGAAAAGGAGCGACGGAGCGCTTACGAGGAGAACCTGACTGCATATGAGAAGGCGGCGGTAAAAGCAAATATCTGGAATGCTGTACTGCCTCCCGTATACCGGGTGACGGCAATGACAGGTGTCCTTTTTATTTTATATTTCGGTGGAAGAAATGTATTGGGCATTGGCTGGACCACATTTGACATTGCGATGTTTACCACCTTTCTGTCCTGTTTTACCAGGCTTTCCACGAAGGCATCGGGTGCAGCGAAGCTTTTCAATGCGGTACATAAGGCACAGGTTTCTTGGAAGAGAATCTGTCCGCTTTTGAAAATGCCGGAAGAGAGCAGGGCGCAGGAGCCCGCACAGATCCGTCAAATGCAGGTAGAGCATCTGCGTTTTGCCTATCCGCAGGCAAAGGAGATCATCCATGACCTTTCCTTTACGGCTCATGCAGGAGAGATCATCGGCATTACAGGACCGGTAGCCTGTGGAAAATCAACCCTGGGTAAGGTCTTCTTATGTGAATATCCATATGAAGGAAGCATCCGGTTCGATGACGTGGAATTAGCGGGTATGGAGCCTTCAAAGCGCGCAGCGATAGTAGGCTATCTGGGACATGATCCCGAACTGATGAATGATACACTCGAAAACAATATCCTGATGGGGGATGTGGGCGATGCCGGAGAGTACTTAAGACAGGTGTGCCTGAAGGAAGAAGCCGATGCCATGGAGGACGGATTACAGACGAAGATCGGAAGCAGCGGCGTAAGACTTTCCGGCGGTCAGGCACAGAGACTATCTCTTGCAAGAACCTTATGCCACAAACGCCCACTGCTGATTCTGGATGATCCGTTTTCTGCACTGGACCGGAAGACCGAGCAGGAGATCTTTAAGAATCTGCAGAAGGAAACAGAGAACGGTATAGTACTGCTGATTTCACACCGGCTGTACCTGTTTCCGAAGCTGTCGAAGGTCATCTGGATGGAACAGGGGAACACGGTTGTCGCACCCCATGAGGAATTACTGAAAGTAGTCTCGGAGTACCGGAGCTTGTTTGAGGATCAGGAAGGGGCAAAGGATGAAGTGTAAGAAAAGCGTTTCCGGAATGATTTTACTGGTGATGCGAAAGCACCTGCTTCTGGTGATGGGAATTGCAGGTTCTGTCTGTGGAGCAATTCTGTTATCTCTTGTACCGCCCATGATTCTGGCACGGATCATTGATGGACTGACGACAAAGAGGATGGCAGGCTTTGGATGGATTATGGCCTATTTTGGTCTGCTGGCTTTAACCGGTCTTATGGAATCGGCAAGAGAAGGACTGCTGATTATATTCGGTCAGAAAATGACACACACCCTGCGCAGCGGCCTGATGGAAAAGCTCGTACATTTAAAGGCAGATGACTTAAGCAGACAGGAGCCGGGCTCGGTGGTATCGCGGTTTGTCGGTGATGTGGATACGGTCGAGAACCTGTTTACCTCAGGAATTGTCAGTATGTTTGCCGATGTCTGTAAAATCATAAGCATTTTTGTGGTGATCTGGTTTAAGAACCGCGGATTATCGATGATTTTACTGATTCTGTTACCATTCCTGTTTGTGTTTACCCGTTATGTGCAGAAGAATATGCTGGTTTCACAGTTACAGAACCGGAAAGCGGTCAGCCGTGCATCGGGACACGTTCCGGAAACCCTGTGCAATATCCGTACCATTCACTGTCTTTCCAGGGAAAGCTATATGGAACGGAAATATGACGAATATCTCGGGGACAGCTATCGTGCCATGGAGAGAACCAACTTTTATGATGCGGTGTATTCTCCGGTGGTTCTGATCCTGAATGCGATCGTTGTTGCCTGTGTCATGCTGCTTTCGGCATCTGGAAGTCCGCGCGTGCTTACGTTATTTGGAATGTCAGCCGGTACAGCGGTAGCAGTCATGAATTATATTTCACAGATTTTCACACCGGTAGAAAGCCTTGGCATGGAGATCCAGACGATCCAGTCCGCTGTTGCCGGCATCCACAGAATCAACGAATTCCTTTCCATCGAGGAGCTTCCGGAAAGAGAAGAACTTCTGGAAAGGGAGGAGCTTCCGGAAAAAGAAGAACTTCCGGCAATAGAGGAGCTTTCGGAAAAAGAGGAACTTCCGAAAAGGGAGGAGCTTCCGGAAGTGGAGGAGCTTTCGAAGAAAGAACAGATACCGGAAGGGAACAGGTTTCCGGAGAAAAGGAAAGAAAATGGAGAGGCGTTCGTGGAATTCCGGGATGTAACATTTGGATATGACGAGCGGAAGATTCTGAAGCAGCTGAGTTTTCAGGTAAAGCAGGGAGAACGGGTGACGCTCATGGGACGTACCGGAGCAGGAAAGAGTACGATTTTAAAGCTCCTGCTTGGACTTTATGAACCGCAGGAGGGAGAGGTGCGGATTCAGGGGATAGCTGCATCCAACATTCCGGATGGGGATAAACGCCGGATATTCGGCTATGTGGAGCAGTCGTTCCATATGGTGCCGGGAAGCGTGAAGGATCAGATTACATTATTTGATCCGGTTATTACCGATCAGGCGGTGAAGAATGTTGCTTCGCTTACCGGCCTGCAAGACACAATTGAAGCGCTTCCGGATGGATATGACACGATCTGTACACCGGAGCTTTTTTCCCAGGGACAGTGGCAGCTTCTGTCCATTGTGCGGGCAGCAGTGGCAAGTCCCCGATTATTGCTTCTTGATGAAATTACGGCCAATCTGGATGCCGAAACTGAAAAGGAAGTTTTGCAGGCCTTAAAGAGAGTATCCGGGGAACGCACTGTGATTTCCATTTCCCACCGGACGTCAGCAGAGATGGGAAGAGTGATTCCAATTGGTTAGCAGCCGTATGAAATTGCTGTTCTGTATAAATGCAAGCATTCAATGAATACAATTTTGCATGGCTCTGAATAGTTGCAAATGCATAAAAACCTTCTGATTTGTCAAAATAAAGGTAGTAGAGTTATTTTGACAGGCAGGAGGTTTTTTATGCAGGAAACAGTAGGTGCAATTTTTGAACAGGGGAAGGGAACAATTAAGATTCCGGTGCCTGTTTATATCCGGTCATGTGCTTCTGTGGTGAGTAAAAAAGAAGGACAGGGGCCGCTTGGCGAATTGTTTGATCTGGTTTCAGAGGATGATAAATTCGGTGCAGATACCTGGGAAGGGGCGGAGAGTGCCCTGCAGAGAGAAGCACTTTCCCTGGCAATTGAAAAGTCGGGGTTAAAAAAGGAGAATATTAATCTGTTGTTTGCAGGCGATCTGCTGGGGCAGTCGATTGCAAGCAGCTTTGGAAATATGAATTTTGATATCCCGTTTGTGGGGCTTTATGGGGCGTGTTCCACGAGCGGACTTTCAATCGCGATGGCGGCTATGATGATTGCGGGCGGGATGACGGAGAATGCGGCCTGTGTCACCTCCAGCCATTATGCCAGTGCAGAGAAGGAGTTCCGCTTCCCGCTCGATTATGGAAATCAGCGTCCGATGTCGGCAACAACAACGGTGACAGGGAGCGGAGCCTTTATTCTAAGCGGGCAGAAGAGTGAGATGGATTATGCGAGGGTAACAGCGATTACCATCGGGAAGATTGTGGATCTGGGAATCAGGGATTCGATGAATATGGGTGCGTGCATGGCACCGGCCGCTGCAGATACCATCGAGCGTCATCTCCGTGACTTTCAGCGCAAACCGGAGGATTATGACCGGATTATTACCGGCGATCTTGGCATGGTCGGACAGACCGCACTCTTTGATCTGCTTCAGAAAAAGGGAATCGATATTACTGCACAGCACATGGACTGTGGAATTGAAATCTATGATGAATCCCAGGATGCGCATTCAGGAGGAAGCGGGTGTGGCTGCGCTGCTGTAACACTTGCGGCCCTGATCTTAAAAAAATTAAAGGAAGGAAGCTATAAGCGCGTGCTATTCGTGCCAACGGGAGCATTGCTCAGTAAGGTCAGCTTCAATGAAGGAAAGTCCATTCCAGGTGTGGCACATGCCGTGGAATTTGCAGGGTGATATGGTTGACATAATATAGAAGAAAGAGAAACCTACGATTAATAGCAAGATGTGTTCTAGCATTCTGTAAGGCTCTGTGATAGCGTAGAAAGAAATAAGGGATCAAAAGGGAAGAGAAGGTCCTTGGGAGATCCGGTTACGCGATGGAGGTAAGTACAATGGAAAAGATGAAGAACAAGGGGTTAATCGAACGGGAGCAGAAGATGAGCTACAAGAATTTTAACGTGGCGGTATACTGTCCTGTTGGGAATGTGAATGAGATACAGGATCTGGAAGAATTCGACCGGAGGTTCGAGCTTCTTTATAAGAATGTAAAGCTGGGAAGGGCTTATCTTGAATGCTTCCGTGGAATGGAGTGGGCAACGAAGGAGCAGCTCCTTAAGGTGAAGGCTTATTTTGAGAGTAAAGGAATTGCCACCTCAGGCGGCATTACCACCTGTGCGGCAGACCAGAATGATGGATTTAATTCCCTGTGTTATTCCAGTGATGAGGATGTGGAAATCCTTCGTAAGGCTGTTGCGTTGAATGCTGAAGTTTTTGATGAGCTGATCTTTGATGATTTCTATTTTTATAACTGCAGATGCAGGAAATGTATTGAACAGAAGGGAACGAAGAGCTGGAAGGAGTTTCGGCTGGAAAAGATGAAATACATTACGGAAGAGGTCGTGATGAAGACCGCTAAGAGCATCAACCCGGAAATGAATGTGATCATCAAGTATCCGCAGTGGTTTGAGGTATATAATGAGACCGGCTATGATCTGACGACACAGCCACAGATTGCGGATACGATTTATACCGGCACGGAAACCCGTAATCCGGATTACGCAGGACAGCATCTGCCGAAGTACTTAAGCTATTTTGTTATGCGATATCTGGAAAGTGCGGCACCCGGAAGAAACTTAGGCGGCTGGTTTGATCCATATGAATGTACCTATAACCTGACCTCTTATCTGGAGCAGGGGTATCTGACGCTGTTTGCAAAGGCCAAGGAAGTGACGCTGTTCTGTTTAGGATCGCTGATCGAAGCTCCGGATTTCCGGTTATTCCCGGCCGCAGTGGGAGAAATGTTTGAGGAAGTGGACGAATATTTGAGTGAGCTTGGCAATCCCATCGGGGTCGCGGCATACCGTCCGGGACACTCTGCAGGAGAAGACAATCTGCACAGCTATCTTGGCATGTGCGGCATACCTTTCGAGGCACATATGCATTATCCCGAAGGAGAAAAGGTGGTATTCTTAGCCGAAAGTGCTGCGGACGATGGTGAAATTGTGGAGAAAATGAAAGACAGCCTGATGAAGGGCTGTGATGTGGTAGTGACAAGCGGTTTTGTAGAAAAGCTCGGAGAAGTATTCCAGCATGAATTCATGAATGTCTCTTATACTTCACGTAAAGCGATTGTAAGTGAATATGCTGGAACCGACAATTGCGGTATTAATATTTTCGGAAAATATCAGGGTGAAAAGCCGGTGCTGATTCCTCAGATGAGCTTCTGTACCAATGATGTGTGGGAGCTGGCAGCAGGCTATGGAACGGGAAATAACTTCCCGATCGTGCTGCGTTGTACCTATGCGGAGGGACATCTTTATGTAGTTACCATTCCGGATAACATGGGGGATCTGTATCATTACCCGGCAGCCGTGCTTTCCGTTATCCGCAAGGCGCTCTGTGCCGGGCTTCCGGTACATATGGAAGGGAACAGTGGAATCCAGATGTTCCTATATGACAATAATAAGTTGATTTTACGGTCCGATGTGGCGTATTATGAACATGTAACCCTTCACTTTAAAGAGGATGTGAAGATGGTGAAGGAGCTTACCACAGGAAGAACCTATGAGGTTAAGGATCATGAACTGACCCTGCAGCTGTCTTCCTGCGTAAATTATGTATTGTCTTATATGTAACTATCAACAGTCATACGGATTATGACAATGTAAACGTCGAATGCCTGCGTTCGTAAGGACATCCGGCATGATTTATATGGTTCTGAATAGTTATATGTTTTATGGGCAGAACGGAGGCGTTTTGAAGAAAATATTGCGAAGAATCGGAATCCTGCTGGCTGTATTGCTGGTGGTGTGTATTGGCTACGTGATTTATGTCATGGTGGCATACTACCGGCTGCCGGATAACCAGCCCCTGACTGTTTCCCAGTCAGGAGAATATGCACAGTTTGAGGATCGTGCTCCCGTTACAACGCGGAAGGCGTACTGGGTTATGACCTATAACATCGGATTTGGCGCTTATCAGAGAGATTACAGTTTCTTTATGGATGGGGGTAAGTACTCCAGAGCCAGGGATGAGGAAAGTGTGATTGCGGATATCTGTGGTGTAGGAGATGTCATTAATAATACGGCGGCAGATTTTGTTTTCCTGCAGGAGGTGGATATTGACGGAACCAGGTCCTACCATGTCAATGAGCTGGAGCTGCTTAATGAGTTTGTGACAGGATATTATTATACCTTTGCGCAGAATTATGATTCACCTTATCTGATGGTGCCTCCCTGGGAGCCGCATGGAGCTAATAAGGCGGGACTTGTCACATATTCAAGGGGAGAAATCACGGATGCACTTCGCAGAAGCCTGCCAATATCGGACAGCTTTAGCAAATTTACGGATCTTGACCGGTGCTATTCCATTTCCCGGGTTCCGGTAGATAATGGGAAGATGCTGTGTCTTTATAATGTGCATCTGTCTGCTTATGGAAGCAGCGAAGAGGTGCGCAGCGGTCAGCTCGGTATGCTGTTTGCGGATATGAAGGCAGATTATGACAGGGGAAATTATGTAATTTGCGGAGGTGATTTTAATCACAATCTCCGGACAGATGCAAGCTCCAATGCACCGGAGTGGGCGCAGCCGTTCCCAAGAGAAGAGCTTCCGGAAGGCTTCCGAATGGGAATGGACAGTCTGCGGGCCCTGGAGGATATTGCACATGATACCTGCCGGAATGCAAATGAGCCTTATAATGAAGAGACAACCATGACAGTGACACTTGACGGATTCATTATTTCCGATAACATTGCAATTAACTATTATAAGCATTCCGACTGGGGATATGAATATTCGGATCATGATCCGGTTGTCATGCAGTTCTTTTTAAATTAAAGATAATTGGTTTTGGACATATTACAGCTTTTCGAGGCATTTATATCCGGAAATTCTTTGATTTTTGGATATAAGTGCTTCAAATTTTTAATTTATGTCCAATATACGCTAAAATGACTTCATATTTTGACTGGAAATGCTTCATTTTGGACATAAATTACAATTTCGTTAGTAATATATCCAAAACTGTTCCGTGACCTTACTGCTATGATGGTTATGAGGAAATCTTAACTTTTGATTGGACTGAATCAAGACTAAATTGGGACTAAATTGAGACTAAATTGGGGATAAATGGTTCACAATCATAGCTTCACAAACATAGATAGGATAAGTTAGATAGGATAAGATAGGATAAGCTTCAAAGGTATCCGGTATGGAAAGCACTGGTTTTGCACATACTATCTCTGAAAAAAGTAAAGAACCGTATTTTAAATGATATTGAAACGGAGCAGGGGTGGTATGGGCAGTGAAAACGGAGCAGGCAAAATTTTATATATCAGGGCAGATCAGAATACAGAGGTGAAGGAGCCGTGCGTGAGCGTCGGGGACATTGCCTCTGTGTTTTGTGCAGATGCGCACATCATGGCGAAGGTAAAGGCACTTACCGTATTCCGGTTTCATAAGGAGGCACCGAAACGGCAGGTAATCAGCATATTGAAAGTGATTGAGCTGATTACAAAGGAGTATCCGGGAATCCAGGTGGAGAATCTGGGAGAGACAGCGGTACTGCTTGAATGGATTGATGTGGAGAAGCATAAGGGACCGGTACAGTGGCTTAAATTGACATTTGTCTCTATGATTACGTTTTTTGGCACCTCGTTTACGATTATGGCCTTTCACAATGATATTGGAATCTATGAGCTGTTTGACAAGCTGCACACGGTGGTGGCCGGTACACCGGCAAAGGGGATCAACATTCTGGAAATTTCCTATTCCATAGGGCTGGCGATTGGGATCATTGTATTCTTTAATCATATCGGAGGCCGGAGGATCACGAAGGATCCGACTCCGATTGAGGTGGAAATGCGTATTTATGAAACGGATGTGAATACGGCACTGATCGAAACCTCGGACAGGCAGGGGGATACGATCGATGTTTAATTTCTGGATGCATGTTCTGCTTGCGGTATGTGGAGCAAGCTTTGGGATCCTTTCATCTGCCGGAGTATTTACGGTGCTTGCCTCAGTCGGACTGGTACCGCGGTTTGCTGGAAAAATGCATGTGGCAAGGCATATATTCGCTTTGGAGGAGGCAGTGGTTTTTGGAACAGTCGCAGGGGGATGTGCCAGTGTATTTTATAAGTCCTTAGGGGAAGGAATATTGCCATCATGGCCTGGAACTGCATTTCTTATAGTGTTCGGATTTTTCGCCGGAATGTTTGTTGGCTGTCTTGCATTTGCCATTGCGGAAATGCTGAATTCCATTCCCATTTTTTCAAGAAGAACCGGCTTCCGGCATGGACTTGGTATTGCACTTTTGTTTGCAGCCTTAGGAAAAATGGCAGGAAGTATTTTCTATTTCCTTTTTATACAATGACAGGAATGTTAAAAATAAATGCTGACACCCATTGATGTACCCGAATTGTTACATTGTTATGCAATTTTCACAATTTTCAAACAATGAATGGTTATAAACCTTATAAATGAACTCATAAAAATACAAATCCGGAATGAAAATTTATTGCGGCAGATCTTAAAAAGTGCTATCGTGAATTGGGGAAGTAGTGTAAACAAAGGAGAATAAAAAATCAGGCAAATTTTTAAAATCCATCCGGGGAAGATTATCCATTGGAGCGGCTCTTCTCCATGAATCCAGGGAGGAAAATCCCTACGCGCTGAATTATTATTACTGCAGTGCAGATGCAGCAGTAAGTGAGTATGGGGAGGATATGGATTTAATTCCTTCAGAGCGTGGCTGGTGGATTCAGACCTTTGAGGCAGGAGATACCGTGATTGTAGATCCTTATACAGATATTGCAACCGGCAAAACCATCATTTCGGCATGCTATCCGTTTTATGTTGACGGAAAGCCCTTTGCCGTCCTTGCGGATATTGATGTGACGACCGTGTTGGAGATTATCAATCAGATTGAGGAAAAGCAGTTTTGTGAAGGCTTTCTTTTATCGGCATCTGGAGATGTGATTACCCATAAAAACAGTGAATGGCTTCCAACGGATGAGGGAAGCACCAATTTGAGCGAGGCATTACATACCGATCTGCAGAGTGCAGTAACGATTCGGGATTATGATGTGATGCAGGAAATGGCATCCACATACCTTAAGGATGCCGGATTTTATACGGATGCCTCGGCAACTCTTGGAGCACAGTCTGAAGAGCTTTCTGCAAGTACGCAGTCCATCGCAGATACGGCAGAATCCATTTCCCGGGCACAGGATCAGATCAGTGAGAAGATCAGCAGCATCAACGGGAAGCTTTCCGAGCTTCAGAATGCATCCGGAAAAATTGATGAGGCAGTACAAAGAACATCAAAGGAAGCTGACCTCTTGCATGATGCGGTAGAACAGTTTAAACTATAATAGATGGCTGGAAACGGCGATTCAGTACAGGTTGAAGCATTTGCACCTGAGACCGTAAGAACATGATACACTGTGGTAAAGAAAGCAAAGTGAGGGAAACAGCATGCGTCAGATGGAATTTAAAATGGAACGGCCGGGGCTCCTGCAGGAAGGGGATGACATTACCGTAACCGAAGGTGTGCTGCCGAGCAATTATTATTATACGATTGATCCATCCCTTGCAATGTCACCGAACATTCCGTTCCGTGAGCGGCTGAAGGCCAGAAAAGGACGTGTGGTAAAAATCACGGAGAATGAACGGGGCTTCTATGTGACAGCTGAGTTTGATGATAATTAAGCCTGTCAGAGAAGAGTGTGCAATATGTCAGCTTATGAAGGCAGTGGATGATACAAATAATCAGAAGAGGAGAATATTATGTTAACTAAAGTAGCAACAACCAAAGCACCTGCAGCAATCGGACCCTATTCCCAGGGAATTATCGTGAATGGAATGTTATATGCATCCGGACAGATCCCGATCATTCCGGAAACCGGAGAGCTCGCACAGGGAGATATTACCGTACAGGCCAAGCAGGTAATGTTAAACATCGGAGAGATTTTAAAGGAAGCAGGAACCACCTATGAAAACGTGGTAAAGACCACCTGTTTTCTGGATGATATGGCGGATTTTGCAGCATTTAATGCAGTCTATGAGCAGTACTTTACCGGTAAGCCGGCAAGAAGCTGTGTTGCCGTAAAGCAGCTTCCGAAGAACGTCCTGTGTGAGGTAGAAGTGATTGCGGCTCTGTAGGAGCAGGAGGATGGCTATAGCACGACTATAGTTATCTGCTTCAGGCTTCTGCCGGATGCTGTCCGGAATAGGAGATATCGATAAATCACAGACAGGATGGATAAGTACTTGAAGACAAATTCAATAGCAAATGGCTTTTTATTATTACTGGCCGCGTTTATCTGGGGCATTGCTTTCGTGGCACAAAGTGTCGGAATGGATTATATTGGCCCGCTTTCCTTTGGTGCGTCACGGTTTTTATTGGGAGCAGTGGTTCTTCTTCCCGTGATCGCATTTCGCAGAAGACAGAATCAGAAAAAGGGAATTGTGCCTGCCGGTGCGAAGATCACCTGGATCGGAGGAATCTGCTGTGGACTGGCTCTGTGTGCGGCTTCTACCCTGCAGCAGATCGGAATTCAGTATACCTCAGTTGGAAAAGCAGGATTTATCACGACACTGTATATTATTATTGTGCCGATTCTGGGAATTTTTCTGAAGAAAAAGGTACCCGGAAAGGCCTGGCCGTGCGCCGTGCTTGCAGCGATCGGTATGTATCTGCTTTGTATGAGTGAAAGCTTACAGATTGGAAAGGGAGATGTGCTTGTTTTTATATGTGCATTCCTGTTTGCCATACAGATTCTGCTTGCGGATCATTTCGTGGAGCTTGCAGATCCGGTGGAGATTTCATGTATCCAGTTCCTGACCTCAGGAGTGATTCTCACCATTTTAATGTTTGTGTTTGAAACTCCACACTGGTCTGATTTCGTGGCAGCATGGCTTCCCATTGCCTACGCCGGAATCCTGTCAAGTGGTGTGGCATACACCCTGCAGCTCATCGGGCAGAAGGGGATGGATCCGACCATTGCCTCTCTCCTACTTTCCATGGAATCCACTTTTTCCGTACTGGCAGGCTGGGTAATTTTAAAACAGAAGCTGACGGTAAAGGAATTAATTGGCTGTGTACTGATGTTTACAGCCGTAATTCTGGTACAGCTTCCGGGAAGGTCTGCCAATCGGAGTTCTTAGCTCTTTTATAAGGTGTGAACAGAAGAAAATGATTCAGTAATGCAAAATCCCATCGGCGAAGCCGAATTGGAATGGATTTTTGCATCGTAACTGTGAAGGTACTGAACAGTTACGAGACAATTTAGATTCGCAGTATGAAATTCAGAAAAATGCAGATACTCATAAGAAAGAAATGCAAGCTTCTATTGCAGAATTTCAGGAGGGTAGGATGGATTATTTCAATGCGTTCTGGGTTGGAGGACTGATCTGTGCACTGGTACAGATCCTAATGGAAAAAACAAAGCTGATGCCGGGCAGAATTATGGTGTTACTGGTTTGTTCGGGTGCAGTATTAAGCTTTCTTGGCATTTATGAGCCATTTAAGGAATTTGCGGGAGCGGGGGCGTCGGTTCCGCTGCTTGGATTTGGGCATGTTCTGATGAAGGGTGTTAAGGAAGCGGTAGATCAAAGCGGATTTATGGGCGTTTTTGAAGGCGGCTTTCGGGCCGGTGCCATTGGCTGCAGTGCAGCGTTGGTATTCGGACTGATTGCTGCTTTTGTGTCCAAAAATAAAATATGATGTCAGGGTCAAAAGTCAGAAAGTACGGAACAATCTGATTGACATCAATAGATAATGTCAGATAATATCAGGAAGCAGGTAAGAAAATGAAAAACGAAAGACTTTTAAGCTTACGCAATCAGATGAAGGAAGCTGGCGTTCACTGTATGGTAATCCCCACCTCGGATTATCACAACAGTGAATATGTCAGTGATTTTTTTATGGCAAGAAAATATTTCAGCGGCTTTACCGGATCAGCAGGAACGCTTGTGGTAACCCCTGATGAAGCAGCCTTATTTACGGATGGCAGGTATTTCATTCAGGCAGCGAAGGAGCTTAAAGACTCCGGTATTACCTTAATGAAAATGGGAGAACCGGAGGTTCCCACGATGACCGAATATGTCGATCAGAAGCTGCAGCAGGGATGGACACTTTGCTTTGATGGCAGGGTGCTCACTTCCTCAAAGGGAAGTGAGCTTGAAGAAATTGCCAGGAAGCATGGAGGACAGCTCCGCTTTGACCTTGACCTGTGTGATGCGGCATGGGAAAATCGTCCGGCGCTCATTCATCATCCGGTCTTTGTTCTTTCCGAAGAATATGCCGGAGAGAGCGTGGAAGAGAAACTCACAAGAGTACGTGAGGAGATGAAAAAGGAAGAAGCGGGCATTCATGTCCTTACTTCCCTCGATGATATTGCATGGCTTTACAATATCCGCAGCAATGACGTGGAATGCTGTCCGGTTGTGTTAGCCTATACGATGGTAACAAAGGATCGTGCATTACTGTTTGCAGAAGAAGGCTTTGCGGCAGGAGAGGACACCTCCGCAAGAGAACGTATGGAAAAAGCCGGTGTGGAGATTTATCCGTATGACCGGTTCTATGAAATGTTAAGCAGCGTAGCAGCGCAGGCTGCGAAGGAAGAACAGGCATCCGGAATCTGGATCGATGAATCCCAGGTGAATTTCCGTGTGCTGAAGGAGTTACAGAAGATTTGTGTAAAGGCTCAAAGTGCACAGGCAGGTCCTGTACTTTTGAACAGGGAAAATCCGACTACCTTAATGAAGTCTATCAAGAACGAGACAGAGCTTTTGCATACCCGTAGGGCACATATCAAGGATGCGGTAGCGGTTACAAGGTTTATGTACTGGTTAAAGAAGAACATTGGTTCCGTTCCGATGGATGAGGTGTCAGTGGCAGAACAGATTGACGGGCTGCGGGCACAGCAGGACGGGTTTATTGAACTGAGCTTTCCGACGATCAGCGCTTACGGTACCAATGGCGCGATCATTCATTATGGGCCGCAGAAGGAGACCTGTGCTGTACTAAAGCCGGAAGGGATGCTGATGGTCGACAGTGGCGGCCATTACATAGATGGAACAACAGACATTACCAGAACCTTTATTTTGGGTCCGGTGACACCGCAGATGAAGAAGCATTATACGCTGGTTCTGCGTGCCATGCTTTCCCTGCGCGCTACCCGGTTTTTACATGGCTGTACGGGGGCAAACCTGGATATCCGTGCAAGAGAGGTGTTCTGGGAGCATGGACTGGATTATAAGCACGGAACCGGTCATGGTGTCGGCAATATTCTGAATGTGCATGAAGGACCGCAGAGCTTCCGCTGGAAGCTGCTGCCGGATGCGGGAAAGCCGGCCGTTTTTGAGGAAGGTATGATTACCAGTGATGAGCCGGGGATTTATCTGGAAAACCAGTACGGAATCCGGATTGAGAATGAAATTCTCTGCCGGAAGGGAGAAGAGAACGAGTATGGACAGTTCATGTATTTTGAAGATCTGACGTTTGTACCGATTGATCTTGATGGTGTGGAATTAAGCCAGATGAGTGAGCTGGATAAGGAGCGTCTGAACGAATACCATGCAGCTGTTTTTGAGAAGCTCGAGCCCTATTTTGAGGGAGAGGAGCTGACCTGGCTTCGTCATGTGACAAGAGCAGTTTAAAATTGGAATGTGGTAACTATTCAGAGCCATGTAAATTATGACAATATGGACATCGAATGCTCGCATTCGTAAGGACATTTGACATAATTTATATGGCGAAGTAACCACATGAGTAAAACTTAAGCTGCGTTAGTAGCGGTTTTACGAATGTGGTTCTGAATAGTTACGGAATTTGTATAGTAATCAAATACATTTAGGAAAGCGGGCAGATTATGATACCGGATGTAAATAAGGATGCAGCAGGCATCTTAAAGAATATCGAATGTTTTGCACTTGATATGGATGGAACCATTTATTTAGGAGAGCAGTGGATTGAGGGTGCAAGAGAGTTTTTAAGTGCGGTGGAGGCCGCAGGCAAAAGGTACGTCTTTCTGACGAATAATTCCTCTAAGAATCCACAGGTTTATGTGAAGAAGCTTTCCCGGATGGGACTGGAGGTTACGGAAGAAAAGATTGTCACCTCGGGTCAGGCAACGATTGCTTATTTAAAGCAGCATTTCCCGGGGAAAAGGGTATTTTTACTGGGAAATGAACTGCTTACCGAGGAATTTGTGCAGGAAGAAATCGTGTTGGATACAGAATCCCCGGAGGTTGTGGTGGTTGGCTTTGACACGACGCTTACCTATGAGAAGATGTGCAGGGTCTGTGACTTTGTGAGGGAAGGACTGCCGTACCTTTCCACGCATCCGGATTATAACTGCCCGACCGAGACAGGCTTCATTCCTGATGCAGGCGCAATCCATGCGTTTATCAGGGCATCGGCAGGCAGAGAGCCGGATCATATTATCGGAAAGCCGAACCGTGATATTATGGACTATCTTGTGGCACGGGAAGGTGTGGACAAGGCACGTACAGCGATGGTTGGTGACCGGCTTTATACCGATGTGGCAGCAGGAGTGAACAACGGATATACGGGAATTCTCGTACTGAGCGGAGAGGCGACGATGGAGGATGTGAAGGTTTCGGATGTTGAGCCGGATCTTATTTTCGATTCGGTTAAGGATATGATCCCGTTTCTGTAACGCGTCCATATAGCAGGAAGCATCTGCTGTGGAAGTCAGAAAAGCGCATTAAGGAGTAACAGAGAAATAAGATACAGAGCATGAGCAGAGATAGGAGGATACATGGCGTTACAGTTTTATTTTGGACCATCCGGTTCCGGAAAAAGCAAAAGACTTCATCAGGACGTTCTTCATATGGCGGCGAAGGATCCAGACTGTAATTTCCTGTTTCTGGTGCCGGATCAGTTCACCATGCAGACGCAGATGGATCTCGTAAAGGAAAGTCCGGGCGGTGGAATTATGAATATCGATGTGTTGAGCTTTGGCAGACTCACACATCGTATTTTTGAAGAAACCGGGTATGGAAGGAAGCCGGTTTTGGATGATACCGGCAAGAGTCTGGTACTTCGTAAGGTAGCTTCTTCGGTCAAGGAGAACCTGCCGGTTCTGTCAGGGAATCTGAATAAAATCGGTTATATTCATGAAATCAAATCTGCAATTTCTGAATTTAAGCAATATGGATTATCTGTGGAACGTGTCGGGGAGCTGGCGGAATTTTCAAAGAGCCGTGGCACGTTATATTATAAGCTGAAGGATTTAAAAACATTATATCAGGCATTTGACGCATATGTGGCAGAGCGCTTTATAACAACGGAGGATACGCTTGCCCTGTTATCCCGGGCGGTTCATGAGTCGAAGATCATGAAAAACAGCGTGGTGATTTTTGATGGATTTACCGGATTTACGCCGATTCAGTACCGGCTGATTGCAGAGCTCATGGAGTTGTCGCGCATGGTGATTGTATCGGTAACATTGGGCGAGGGAGAAAACCCTTACCGGATCATGGGAGAGCAGGAGTTATTTTATTTAAGTAAAAAGACGGTCCGTGATCTGCAGAAATGGGCACAGAAGAGAAATGTCCGGCAGGCAGAGGACGTTTATCTGGGAAAGGGCGGACTGCCCAGGTTCCGGGAAAGCAGGGAACTGGCACATCTGGAAAAGCAGCTGTTCCGTTATCCGCTAAAGCCCTACGAGGATTCACAGAAGGATTCCATACCGGCAATTCAGATCCGGGAAGCAATGAGTCCTGCCGGGGAGGTCCGGGGAGCCTGCATTTTAATTAAAAAGCTGGTATTAGAGCAGAATTACAGCTACCGGGATATTGCGGTAGTGACAGGAGAACTGGAAACCTACGGAGATTTCTTTGAACGGGAAGCCGCAACGTATGACATTCCGGTATTTATTGACCGGACCCGGGGAATCCTGTTGAATCCGTTCCTCGAATACATACGGAGTGCCCTGCGGATTGTCCTGCAGAATTTCAGCTATGAGTCGGTGTTTCATTATCTGCGGAGCGGTCTTGCCGATTTTACGATGGAAGAGACGGATCTTCTCGAAAATTATATTCTGGCAACCGGAATCAAGGGAAGAAAGAAGTGGGGAGAGCTTTTTACAAGGAATGCAACGGAGCAGATCAATGAGCTGCGGGAGCGTCTTTACGGACAGATGACACCTCTTTTGCAGAAGCAGGAAAGGGCCTCAGACTATGTAAAAGCATTGTATGAGTTCATTGTGGCCGGACGGATTCAGGAAAAGCTCCTTGCCTTTGAGGAAAAGTTCCGGGCAGACGGAGAAGAAGAGCGGGCGAAGGAATATGCGCAGATCTACCGGCTGGTGATGGAGCTGCTTAACCAGATCGAAGGACTGTTAAGAGAGGAAGCAATGACCCTGCAGGAGTTTGCCGATATTCTGGATTCCGGCTTCGCCGAGATTGAGGTCGGAACGATTCCGGGTGGTGTGGACCGTGTCATTGTCGGTGATATGGAGCGGACCCGCTTAAATCAGGTGAAGGTGCTATTATTTCTTGGTGTAAATGACGGAAACATTCCAAGGAATGCAAACAAAGGCGGGATTATTTCCGATATTGACCGGGAGTTTTTAAAGGACTCAGATATTGAACTGGCACCGACGCCACGGCAGCAGATGTTTACGCAGCGGTTGTATTTATACATGAATATGACGAAGCCGTCCGAGCGGCTGTATCTGTCCTATGCCCGGATCAGCAGTGATGGGAAAACGCTCCGTCCTTCTTATCTGATTGATACAGTGAAGGCTCTTTTTCCATGCGCTTATCAGGGAAATCTGATGGAGGGTAAAGAGTCTGTAACCGAACGGATCATGGGAAAGAAGGATGCCCTTCCCTATGTGGCAGAAGAACTGCGCGAGCGTGCACAGGGAAGAGCGGGCGGCATGACGGATGAGGAATTTTTCAGCCTGTGCCGGATTTACTGGGAGGATTCTGCCTTCCGCGGTCAGATGGAGAAGCTTTTGCAGGCTGCCTATGAGCATTATGAGCATAAGCCGCTGGGAGCGATGATTGCGAGAATGGTTTACGGAACAGTACTGGAAAACAGTGTCAGCCGTCTGGAACGCTATGCGGCGTGTGCCTATGCACACTTTCTCCAATATGGGCTGAATCTTAAGGAGCGGGAAGTGTTCCAGCTTGAGAATGCAGATCTTGGAAATATTTACCATGAGGTTTTAGAGGTGTTCTCCCATTGCCTGAAGGAGCATGGCTATACCTGGCTGGATTTTCCGAAGGAGGAAGGCGAACAGCTTCTTAGGGAGGCATTGGAGAACTGTTCCATGCAGTATGGCGAAACGATTCTTTACAGCTCTGCGCGTTATCAGTATATGATTGAACGGATGTACCGGATTCTGAAACGGACGATCTGGGCGTTAAAGGAGCAGCTAAAGAGCGGGAAATTCCTGCCGGAGGCATTCGAGATGAGCTTTTCGAGAGTGGAAAACCTGGATGCGGTGAATATTACGCTTTCGGAGGAAGAGAAGATGAAGCTCCGGGGCCGGATTGACCGTCTGGATACCTGTGAGGATGAAGATCACATATATGTTAAGGTGATTGATTATAAATCGGGAAATAAGAAGTTTGATCTGGCAGCCGTTTACTATGGCCTGCAGCTCCAGCTTATTGTCTATATGAATGTGGCGGCAGAAATGATGAAGAAAAGTCATCCGGATAAGGAGGTTGTTCCGGCAGCGCTGCTTTACTATCATGTGAATGACCCGATGATTAAGAGTGAGGAAGAGCTGAGTCCGGAGCAGGTAAACGATCAGCTTTTGAAGGAGCTGCGCATGAATGGACTGGTGAACGACAGTGAGGAGGTCATCGGACTTCTGGACGGAAGCTTTGCAACGAAATCCTCAATTATTCCGGTGGAGCGCAAAAGTGACGGCTCCTTATCTGCCCGGTCCAGTGTGGTAAACCGGCAGGATTACGAAGTGATATCGAATTATGTAAACCAGAAGATGCACCAGTTTGGAACTGAAATCCTACAGGGAAATATTGAGGTCAATCCCTGCGAGCAGGGCAATACCGAGTCCTGTACCTATTGTACGTTCCGCGAAATCTGTGCATTTGACGGAAAAATACCGGGCTTTGAAAAACGAAAGCCCGGACATGGCATGGATGTCCTTAAGGATGAGCAGGATATCATCGAAAAGATGCGTAAGCAATCCGGCAACTTATGAATGGCATGGCTGAATGCATACAAAGCCATATAAACAGCCATGCAGAACTGAATGCATAAAATGTCCGGGGGAGCCTGCTCACAGAGGACAGATTTAAGAAGGAGGATGCGGCGTGGGAGTAACCTTTACGAAGGAGCAGCAGCAGGTCATAGATTTAAGAAACCGGAATCTTCTGGTTTCGGCGGCAGCCGGTTCCGGTAAAACGGCGGTGCTTGTCGAGAGGATCATTCAGATGATTCTGAATAAAGAGCATCCGGTGGATATTGACCGCTTACTGGTAGTGACCTTTACGAATGCGGCAGCGGCAGAGATGCGCGAGCGTATCCGGCAGGCGATTGACCGGGAGCTTGCAGTGGATCCGTTTAACGGGCATTTACAGAAGCAGGCAGCGTTATTACATAAGGCGCAGATTACCACAATCGACAGCTTCTGTCTTTTCGTTATCCGCAATCATTTCCATGAGATCGGGTTAGATCCCGGCTTCCGTGTGGCAGATGAGGGAGAACTGAAGCTGTTGCAGCAGGATACCTTAAATGAACTGCTTGAGCAGGAATATGATGCGGCAGATCCGAAGTTTCTGCAGTGTGTGGAATATTTTACAGGGGGAAGCAACGACCGGCTTCTCATGCAATATATCGAAAAGCTACATGACTTCGCAGAGAGCTATCCCTGGCCGGAAGACTGGCTTCTTGGCTGCATGGAGGATTATAAAGCTGCGGATGTGGAGGAACTGAACGGGACGCAGTGGTGCAGGTATCTTACCTCCCATGTGTGCTTTATGCTGCAGGAGCTGGCCGGAAAACTCCGGCAGGCGTGCAGGCTGTCAGAGCGTCCGGCAGGCCCTTATATGTATGGGGAGCTTCTTGAAAAGGAAGCGGAGATGTTAGAGCAGGCATCGATGAAGGAGACCTATCAGGAACAGTATGAGATCATGGAGAAGATCACCTTCGGGCGTCTCCCTTCGAAAAAGGATGACTCTGTGGATCCTGCATTACGTGCCATGGCTCAGCAGCTCCGTAATGAGGTGAAAAAGCAGATCGAGAAGCTGAAAGGCGATTTCCTGTTACGATCTCCCGAACAGGCGCTTGCACAGATGCACAGAGCCTATCCGATGGTGGAGGAGCTTATTTCTCTGGTGCTCACTTATGAACGTATGCTTACGCAGAAAAAGCGCGAGGCCAATATTATCGATTTTGGCGATATGGAGCATCTGGCGTTACAGATTCTGCTTACCAGAGAGGACGGGGAGATTGTTCCGACCAGGGCGGCAAAGGAGTACCGGGAGTGCTTTGACGAGATTCTGATTGATGAATACCAGGACAGTAATCTGGTGCAGGAATATCTTCTGATGGCAGTTTCCGGAGAACAGGACGGACGAAATAACCGCTTCATGGTAGGAGATGTCAAGCAGAGCATTTATAAATTCCGTCTGGCAAGACCGGAGCTTTTCATGGAAAAGTACCATACCTATACGAAGGAAGAATCCGGCTGCCAGCGGATTGACCTGCATAAGAATTTCCGGAGCCGTAGAGAGGTTTTGGAGGGAGTCAACACGCTGTTTCAGAAGATTATGGGGCAGGAGCTTGGCGGGATTGTCTATGATGAGGATGCTGCCCTTTATGAGGGAGCCTCTTATCCGGAAAACACCGGGAATGACACGGAATATCTGATTTTTACGCAGGAGGAGGAAAGCGGAGAGTCGGTGCGCAGCTTTGAAGCCAGGGCAATTGCTGCCAAAATCCGTACACTGTATCAGAGCTTTCAGGTGACGGACAAGGAGACCGGTGCGCTGCGGCCGGTACAGTACCGGGATATGGTGATTCTGCTCCGGACGAATTCCGGCTGGGCGCAGGAGTTTAAGGAGACGCTGCAAAAGGAGGGGATTCCTGCTTATGTGAGCCTACGCACCGGGTATTTTGAAGCCTCGGAGATCCGGGAGCTTTTGCAGTTCCTGCATGTGATTGACAATCCGAGGCAGGATATTCCTCTGTATGGAACGATGAAATCTTACTTTGGAGGCTTTGGCGAGGAGGAGATTGCGGGAATCCGGGCCGGTGTGACGGACAAGAAGATCGAAGGGAAGGCTTCAGAAGATAAGGACAAAGCAGGAGAAAATACCTCAGAAGAGAATACCGTAGTGGGGGATGATTCAGAAGAAGCGGTAGTGACAGCCGGCAAACCGATGGCTCTGATCGATCAGTTAAGGGCTTATGATGGAGATTTAAAAGAGAAGATCGCGGACTTTTTAACCATATTGGAGCATTACCGGCAGATGTCCGTTTATACGCCGATTCATAAGCTGCTGGAAGCATTGATTTATACAACCGGGTATTTTCAGTATGTGACGGCAAAGCCCGGCGGTGAGCAGCGAAGGGCGAATGTGGAAATGCTTTTGTCTAAGGCGGTCGCCTTTGAGCAGACGAGCTTTTATGGTGTCTTTCATTTTCTGCGCTACATTGAGCAGCTGTCGAAGTATGAGGTGGATTACGGAGAAGCGGATATTCTGGATGAAAATGCTGATGTCGTACGGATTATGAGTATCCACAAGAGTAAAGGACTGGAATTCCCGGTATGCTTCGTGGCAGGCTTATCCAAGAAATTCAATATGCAGGATACCACAGGACGTCTTGTGACCGATATGGATCTGGGGATGGGAGTGGATGAGATTGACAGTGAGCTTCGCATCCAGCGCCGTATGACGAAGAAAAATGTGGTTTCCCTGAAAATGCGTCTGGATACGCTGGCAGAAGAAATGCGTGTTCTTTATGTTGCCATGACGCGTGCCAGGGAAAAGCTGATTCTTACAGCAGTTGTCAGGGATGGAGAAAAGCTTAGGGAACAGATTGCATTATATGAAAATACGAAGGCAGAGGATGGCCGAATGCGTTTTACGGATCTTTTGAATGCCGGATCGTTCCTGCAATTTGTTCTGCCGGCATTGCCTGATGCACAGTTTATCAGCGAAGGAGAGCTGAAGGAGCAGGAAATTTCAGGGGAGTGTGGACAGCTTCTGCAAAGAGAACAGTTTATGTACCGGATTACGAGGGAAGAGGCGTCAGAAGAAGAGCTTGCACAGAAGGAAAAGCTGCGGCAGCGCATGGACCGCAGGTATGCGGACGAAGGGTTAAAGGAACTGGTGACAAAGACCAGTGTTTCCGAGTTAAAGAAAGCACAGATGGATTTGGATTTTGCGGGAGAATTGTTCCCGGAAAAGGAAATCGTGCCGTATATTCCAGCCTTTATGCAGGAAGAGCAGGGAATGTCGGGGGCAGACCGCGGAAGCGCTTACCACCGGGTGATGGAGCTGCTTGATTTTGAGAAGGTGCTGGAAGCAAAAGCACAGATACAGGAACAAAATCAAGAATGGAAGCAGAATCAGGAACAAGATCAGAGTCAGAAAGAGAAGCATAATGAGGAAAATAATAAAGAAATGAACCGGGAAGAAAACCGGAGTAAGAAATCTGAGAAATCAGAAGCAGATACTTACATGATTTTAGAGTTGGAACGGCAGATTGCACTCATGGTAGAGAAAGAGCTGTTGCAGAAGCCATGGAGCGAAGCCGTTTCTGTGAAAAAGCTTGTTATATTTTTTCAATCTTCACTGGCACAGAGAATGGCAGAGGCACAGCACCTTCAGAAGCTTAAAAAAGAGCAGCCCTTTGTACTTGGCATCGCAGCAGACCGCGTAAAGCTGCAGTTTCCGCATGAGGAGCAGGTACTGATTCAGGGAATTATTGATGCCTTTTTTGAAGAGGGTGACGATCTTATCCTTATGGATTATAAGACCGATGCCGTAAAGACCGGGGAAGAGCTAGTGAAGCGTTATCACACCCAGATGGAATACTATACGGAAGCCTTAGAACGAATCGTTGGCAAGAAGGTAAAGGAACGGATTATTTATTCCTTTGCACTGGGTGAGGAAATCCGGATGTAATTCCATACAGGGGATTGACACCGGCCGGAAAGCGTTGTATCTTTATAACGATCGGTGCAATCACCGAAATAAATCAATCACTTCGCTAGGGGAGCATTTGCTGAGATTATCTGTTGTAACAGTTCAGCCGTGCAGAAATGATTGTGCAAGATGACCGAGGGAGCTTGCTCACTAAGGTCAGCTTATACAATCATTTCTATAGGGCGGACGCCCGACATGAAATAAGCTGCCGGAAAATACATATATTGGTTAGCCAATTTGTACAATCCGGCAGCTTATGAATGGGCAAGGCTGAACAGTTACTATCTGTTACACAGATTAACCCTCACTACTTGAACCGGGTAATACCGGCGTAAGGAAGCACAGGATAACAGGATCATATTATGTCCTCCTTAGCGATGTAAAAAGTCTAAGGAGGATTTTTTATGTCACTGTTTTTAAACAAAGAAGACGGCTATTTTTCATTGACAACAGCCGGCGAGGTCGCTGTGATTATTCTGATTGCAGTTCTCGTAATTCTGACAGCAGTAATCAGCACCAGAGTCAAAGAGAACAAGGATCAGAAAAAGAGTCCGTTTTCTACCAAGCAGCTTGTTTTTTCCGCAGTCGCACTGGCACTTGGCTTTGTCACCTCTTATATTAAGATCGTGAACATGCCCTGGGGCGGTTCCATCACGCTCTGCTCCATGCTGTTTGTAACTATGATCGGTTACTGGTATGGACCAAAGGTCGGTCTTACAGCTGCATTCGCCTTCAGTCTGCTGCAGTTCGTTCAGGATGGCGGAAGCTATATTTTATCCCCTCTGCAGGCATGCCTTGATTACATCTTTGCGTTTGCTGCATTAGGTCTATCCGGATTCTTCAATAAGCAGAAGAACGGGTTATTAAAGGGTTATCTCGTGGCAATTCTCGTAAGAGGCCTGTGTCATTCCATCGGCGGCTATCTGTACTGGATGGATTATATGCCGGATAACTTCCCGAAGTCACTGACTGCGATTTATCCTATTGCCTATAATTATGCTTATATTTTGGGAGAAGGTCTGATTACCGTAATTATCATTATGCTTCCTCCGGTAAAGAAAGCAATTGAAAAGGTGAAAGCAATGGCCGTACAGGCGTAAGGACAGGGATAGTTCACCCTCTTGCATTTTGCAAGGCGGTGTGCTATCCTGTTTTTAACAAGATATTGGTAACGTTACCAATAGCGTAAATACAGTGCTGACAGCTATTTTGGAATAGCGGAAAGAGATGGAGAATATGAAGAGAGCAAGTGGCATTTTATTACCGGTTTCCAGTCTTCCGTCCCCTTACGGAATTGGAACCTTTTCCAGGGAAGCGTATGAATTTGTGGACTTCCTGGCAGCAGCCGGACAGACCTATTGGCAGATCCTGCCGTTAGGACCGACCGGATATGGGGATTCCCCGTATCAGTCCTTTTCCACCTTTGCAGGGAATCCGTATTATATTGATCCGGAGGAGCTGATTGAGAAGGGATGGATCACGAAGAAGGACTGTGAAAGCTATGATTGGGGAGATACCGATGGTTATGTAGATTATGAGAAGATCTATCTTTCCCGGTTCCGTCTCTTAAAGAAGGCTTTTTTGGAGAGCAAAATCGAAGAAGATGAAGAGTTTCAGAGCTTTGTGAAGGAAAATGAATACTGGCTTATAGATTATGCAATGTATATGGCAGTCAAGGATCATTTTAAGGGTGTGAACTGGTTAAGCTGGGATGAAGACATCCGGAATCGTGATGAGAAAGCCATGAAGAAATACCGCGAAGAGCTTAAGGAAGAGATTCTGTTCTATGAATTCCAGCAGTATCTTTTTGCATCGCAGTGGCTCCGTCTTAAGAAGTATGCGAATGAGAAGGGTGTTCTGATTGTAGGAGACATTCCGATCTATGTTGCTTTTGACAGTGCAGATACCTGGGCGAATCCGGAGCTTTTCCAACTGAATGAAAAGGGTGAACCAGTAGCGGTTGCAGGATGCCCGCCGGATGCATTTTCAGCAACGGGCCAGCTTTGGGGAAATCCGTTGTATCGTTGGGATTATCATGCGCAGACCGGCTTTGCATGGTGGATGAAACGAATCGGCTATTGCTATAAATTATATGATGTGGTACGAATCGACCATTTCCGGGGCTTTGATGAATACTACAGCATTCCTTACGGCGATCCGACCGCAGAGTTTGGTAAGTGGGAGAAGGGACCCGGCTATGCATTGTTTAAGACGATGAAGGAGCAGATCGGCAACAAGCCGGTGATCGCAGAGGATCTTGGCTTTTTAACTCCGTCTGTTATCCGTCTTGTGAAAAAGACCGGCTATCCGGGAATGAAGATTCTGCAGTTTGCCTTTGATTCGAGAGAAGAGAGCGATTATCTGCCGCATAACTATACCGCAAACAGTGTGGTTTATACCGGAACACATGACAATGACACAACACTTGGCTGGTATCATACGATTCCGGCATGTGACCGACGCTTTGCAAAGAACTACCTGAACATCAAGGGGAATAAGAAGGTGACCTGGGAGTTTATCCGGGCAGCAATTGCAAGTGTATCCGATACGGCAATTATTCCGATGCAGGATTATCTGGAGCTTGGCAGTGAAGCCAGAATCAATACACCGTCTACACTGGGAGATAACTGGAAGTGGCGGATGAGTGCAGAACAGCTCTCACCGGAACTGGCAGAAGAAATTCTGGAGTTATGTAAACTCTATGGACGTGTGAAAGAAAAATAAAGATAGGAAGGAAAAGAGACGGCCGTGGAAGAAAGCCGGAAAAAGCCGGAGAAGGATACGGAACGACCAGGAGAAATACAGAGAGAGAAAAAGAGTTACAAACAAAGAAGAAAGAGGGATGGAAGATGGGAGAAATGACAATCAAGGATATTGCCAGAAAATGCGGGGTAGGACCAAGTACGGTATCACGCGCCATCAATAACCATCCCAATATCAATCCGGAAACCCGGGAAAGGGTCCTTTCGGTCATCCGGGAAACCGGCTTTGTCCCCAATAACAGTGCACGGAATCTGAAACGGATAGAAGCAAACTGTATTGCGGTATTGATTAAGGGCATCACGAATCCGTTTTTCAGTTCGGTGATCCGGATTATTGAAGAACAGATTGATGAAAAGCATTTTACCATGGTGATGCAGCATGTGGAAAGCTATGAGGATGAGCTGGATGTAGCATTGAACCTGATCAAGGAAAAGCGGCTGCGCGGGATTATTTTTCTGGGAGGCAATTACCAGCATGATCCGAAAAAGCTCGGGATGCTGAATGTCCCTTTTGTATTCAGTACGATCGGGACAGTGGCAGAGGAGAGTGTGAAAAAGAATTATTCCAACATTGCGGTGGATGACCGGGCAGAAAGCTGCCGGATGGCAGAGTATCTTCTGGGACTCGGACATAAGCAGATCGCCCTGATTACAGAAAATGCAGAGGGAGAATCGGTTGGAAAGCTCCGTCTCTTAGGCTATCAGGATGCATTGAAGGAACAGGGAATCGCGGTAAATCCGAAGCTGATCTTGAAAATAACGGATGATGTCGATCCATATTCAATGGAAAATGGTTACCGGATGACGAAAGAACTGCTGCAGTCCGGTGAGCCGTTTACGGCGGTGTATGCGATTGCAGATACCCTGGCAATCGGAGCCTGCCGGGCATTGCATGAGGCCGGAAAACGGATTCCGGAGGATGTGTCGGTTGCCGGTTTTGATGGGATTCCGCTCGGGGAATATTATATCCCGAAGCTGTCTACGATGCGGCAGCCGGTAGAAGCCATGGCAGACAAAACGGTCCGCCTGCTTCTGCAAATTTTAGAAGAAGGCGGATCGCATGAACATCTGATTTTTCCGGCAGAGCTGGTGATCCGGGAATCGACCGCTCCACCTGGATAAATACAGGTGATAAACTACACTGCATCTGAAACCGTTTCGGGTATGTGATCCTGAATAGTTATACCGGTTTAGGGGTGGAAAACACGTTTTGACAGGTTGGAGTTGTGATATTCCGGATTGTTCGTGACATCCTCCTGAAACCAGTCAAGCGGAGTGAATGCATTGGCAGTCTCCACATCCGGAAATTCCACTTCGGCAATCATTAATGGTGCAAAGGGCGCATCAAATACATCAAGTTCGACTTTTAAGGCGGTATCTGTGATTGGGATCAGATACCGTTTTTTGGAAATAATGTTGCCATCGGCTTTCGGGCGGAGATGCTCGTATCCTTCCCTGGATAAAGGCAGGTTGTATTCTTCCCGGGCAAGGAGTCCGGTGCCCTTGTAGGTGAGGTAATATTCCTCATCCTGCCTGCGGATGCGGATTACAGGGGAGGTACAGAGGTAGGCCTGCTCGATGTGAAGGCATTCGTAGTCAGAGAGGTTTTCAGGGAGGTATCTGATTAAAAATTTACGTTCAATTTCCATAAAAGTGTCCTTTCGTTGTTAAAATGATGAACCTGTTAAAATTTGCACAACACATTATAACACAGTCTGTTTATAATGTGGTACAATATAGGTTGTATTGTTGGACTTAGCACTTTGTTTGAGAGGTGAAGATAATGCGAGCGTATGCAGAAGAATATTTGAATGATGTGGTAGAAAACCAGGGAAAACTCTTTGATCTTGTGGCTCAACAGTATTCCGATAAGGATACCGAGGAGTTCATCAATACCTATATGGCAAGCAAGACCAGAAAGAGTATTGACGAAGCAAAAGCCTATGTCAATACAATGGACGCAAAAGAGCTTTGGGCTTATTTCACCGAAACAGAAAACTACTGTCTGAAAGACGGTAAAGCGCTGGAAGGGTTTATGCCATCCTGGATCGGAGAATTTTACGCCTACTACCAGTGGTACTACAACCTGCCGAGTGCAGAGCTTGTCAAGAAAATCCCCATATCCTTTTTGAAAAAGGCGTATGCCGGACTTCACGACCTGAAACTTAATCTGGCAGTGGAAAAAGTAGGTGAAGTGTGATGGCAGTCATTTGTTTTCACAATCCGAATGGAGAAAACGGATATTTGAGCAACTGGTATCCTGCTGCATTTACCAAGGATGGCATTACCTTTTCCACGATGGAGCAATATATGATGTATCGCAAAGCGGTTTGCTTTGGTGATGTGAAAGTTGCAGAGCAGATCCTCGCCACGGAAGATGTTGCCGAAATCAAGGCTCTCGGACGGCTTGTGTCAGGCTATGATGAAAGCCTGTGGAATGGTGTCCGGCAGATCGTTGTCTATGAGGGACTTTTGGCAAAGTTCTCGCAAAGCCTTGATTTGAGGAAACAACTGAAAGAGACAGGAAGTGCTGTTCTTGCCGAGTGTGCAGTGAAAGACCGGATATGGGGAATCGGTCTGTCCATGCATGACCCTGACAGGCTTGATCAGGTAAAATGGAAGGGACAAAACCTGCTGGGTTATACTCTTATGATGGTGCGTGATAGACTATAGACGGTATAATTCTCTAAAACAGAAAGTGTACTGTGTGTTTTAACATTATATGAAGAGATTTATGAATGGATATGGTTGAACTATTACAAATCAATACGCAGCATGCTAAAAATGTATGAAAATATATGGAAAGGAAGTAAAGTAATGAGTGAAGTATATGTTTTTTTTGCAACGGGATTTGAGGAAATCGAGGGGTTAACCTGTGTGGATCTGATGCGCAGGGCAGATATTGATGTGACAACGGTATCGGTGACCGGAGATCGAACAGTAGTGGGCTCGCATAAGATTCCGGTACAGATGGATAAGCTGTTTGATGAGGTGGACTTTGGACAGGCGCAGATGCTGGTGCTTCCGGGAGGAGGACCGGGAACGAAGAATCTGGAGGCGTTTGAGCCGTTGATGAAGCAGATCGATGCCTTTGTAAATGAGGGAAAGGCGGTAGCAGCGATCTGTGCAGCACCTTCCATTCTGGGACACCGTGGACATCTGAATGGAAAGAATGCGATCTGTTTCCCGGGACTTGAAGAGCAGCTGACGGGAGCAACGATTGTAGAACAGGGTGCTGTACGGGATGGACAGATCATCACCGGAAGAGGTATGGGAGCGTCGGTTGATTTCGGTCTTGCCATTGTAGAATTCTTTAAGGGAAAAGAGGCCGCAGACGCATTAGCAAAGAAAATATGTTATGTAAACTAAAAGAAAGAAGTAATCATTATGTTTAATCAGTTGACACAAAGAGATATTGATGCCATGCAGAAGGAAATAGAGGAGCGGAAGCTTGTGATCCGGCCCAAGCTTTTAGAGGATGTCAAGGAAGCGAGGGCACATGGCGATTTAAGTGAAAACTTTGAATATTATGCTGCTAAAAAAGAAAAGAATAAAAATGAAAGCAGGATTCGTTTTTTGGAGCGGATGATTAAAACCGCAGAAATTATTCCGGATGACGCAGCAGAGGATGAAATTGGCATGAACTCCATTGTGACCGTTCAATTCGAAGAGGACGGATCGGAGGAGACCTATACGATTGTGACAACCATGCGCGGAAATTCCCTGGAGAATCTGATCAGTGTAGAATCTCCGATTGGAAAAGCACTGATGGGACACAAGGCTGGTGACCGCGTGGAAGTGGAGGTCAGTAAGGATTACAGCTATGGACTTCTCGTACAGAAAATTGAAAAAGATGAGAACATGGAAGAGCATAAGTTAAGAGATTTTTAGGCAAAAACTTCCATTCATAATTTTATCTCCGTCGTAGATACTATGAACAAGATAAGTGATGCGGAAGCGCTTTGATTGAAGAAATCTTCAGGATAAGCGTAGCCAAAACGCTTATCCCATTTAGCAAAGCGCTGCATGTGTACATGTGAGTTTTGTTAGACGAGTAGAATAACGAATAGTTATGTAAACTTGATTAATTCGAAATGGAGGTGAAAAGAATGGCAAGCAACAAGACTAATAGAACAGAAGTTCCGGAGGCTAAGGCCGCTTTGGATCGTTTCAAAACAGAAGTTGCTTCTGAACTTGGTGTAAACCTTAAGGAAGGTTACAATGGTGACTTAACATCCAAGGAAGCCGGTTCTATCGGTGGTGAGATGGTTCGTAGAATGATCAAGAAGCAAGAAGAGCAGATGAAATAACCTGCGTAAAGCAGAATCTGTCTGAGCAAATAAGACGCCCGACTGTAGAAATGCAGTTGGGCGTTGTTTTTCGTTCGTCCACGTTGGCAGTATCTGCTTTACAGAGACATACATACGCACATCCAAGATAGAAATCATAAGGCAGGCTGCCATAGCTCAACCCAAACGCTCTTTGCTGCTTATATGGGATGTCTGAGAAAACGGTTGAGGCCTGGGAGACAGCCGACAGTAGTAGAAAAAGGAGAAATGAAATACACGTTCTGTGCCGTAAAAATGGCATGGAACGTGTATTTTGTTTCAGAAAAAATAAGGGCTGTGAAAGGAGTGCGGCTACCGTGTGTAAAATTTGAAAGATATGAGTATTTTTGACATTCTATAAAAAAATGGGAATTGCTATAATCGGCTTATCATAGAAAAGGCAGAAAACAAGATGGAAAAGAAAAAAATGAAAGCATGGATTCTTACAGAACCAGGAAAACTGGAATTACAGGAAGTGAACATCCCGGAGCCGTCTGAGGAACAGGTGCTGGTCGAAATTGACCGGGCATGCAGCTGCAATGGATCAGATCCATGGATCTTCCATGGCCATGAAGCATACCGGACTCCTCTCGTTTTTGGTCATGAAGGCAGCGGCAAAATCGTCAAAGCCGGAAAAAAAGTAAAGGAATTTACAGTGGGACAGAAGATCTGCTGGTGGTTTGAAGCGGGTGCATTTGCACAATATCAGTTAGTCAGCCCATATCAGACGGCAGTATTTGAAGTCCCGAAAAATATTACAAGGGATGAATGTCCGGTGATGGAACTGGTGCTTGCGGCATGTCGGGCACTGATGCAATATCCAGCGAAGCAAGATCGAAAAAGACTGCTGATCTGTGGCCTTGGGCCAAGTGGACAGGTTTTACTTCAATATGCAAGGGCACTGGGGTATGAAAAGATCGTTGGCTGGGATTTGTATGAAAACCGTAGAAAACTGGCATTATCTCTTGGAATCGATGAAGTTTACGATCCTTCTTTGCTCACGGCAGAAGAAGTACAAAGGATGGACAAATCCGATATTTCCGTATATATGATGGGAGATGACCGGTTAGAGAACGAACCTACCGCGGACTGGGTGATTCGTGCAACCAGATCGTATGGAACGCTGGTCTCCTATGGACATCCGGAACACGGAATGCATTTTTCCCCTTATCTGCTTCAAAGCACCAATCTTACCATGGTTTGCCCGGAAAACAATATGGAACATATCCGGGAAAAAGGGAAAGATGTAATTGCACTGGTCGAACAGGGGAAAATAAAAATAGAGCCACTGATCACCCATAGGGCTGGATTTTCCAAAATGCCGGAAATGTTTGAAAATCTTATGAAACATCCAGACGAATATATGAAAGTGATCTATCACTGGGAGGATAAGGAATGAAAAAAATAACACTTGGACTGACGGGACAGGCTTTGGGAGAAATAAAAACATTTGACAAGATTGTAGATCTTGCAAAAGAAAAATATGGGATCACACACTTTGAACTGTGGCCGGTAAATGTTCCGGGAGAGGGACTTGGCTATTGTGACCGCGACATCAGCCAGATCGTAAAGATCAAAGAAGAGAAAAAGGTTGCCATTGATTGCGTGACGCAGGAAGCTGCTTTTGTGGAAGCAGCGGTAAAAGATGAAAACTGGTACCGTCAGATTATGAAGGGAACCATTGATGCGGCAGTGGCAGTTGGGGCGAAGGTAGTAAATCATTATTGTTATTTCATCAATCTGGATGAAAAGCCGGATTTTGACAAGTTAGACCAATACTGGGCAGAACCTTTGGACTATGCGAAAAAGAGAGGAATAACACTGGTATTGGAAAATGAGGCTCATGATGTGACTCGTCATCCGGAGACCACCGCGAAGATCGTGGAACATTTTCACGACTCTGCGTTTAAGACCAATCTGGATGCAGTTAATTATTTTCATGCAAGTGAAGAAGGCTTTCCGGCCGCCTATGAGATCCTGAAACCTTATATCGGATATGTGCATCTGAAAAATGCCTGCCTTTACCGGGAAGGAGCCGGACAGGAAAAAAGGGATCAGGGCGCGCCGATGTCCGGTATTTATGAGGGAAGACCCATTCAGTATGCACCAATTCCGGATGGAAGTGTAAATATAGGAGGACTCATAAACCGGATTTTGGAAGATGATTTGTATCATGGAACCTGTACATTGGAGCCGCATACCACACCGGATCGAGTGGAGTATTTTTGCGAAAGAGAAACCGGATGGTTAAGAGAACATCAGTTTATTTAAAAAGGAGGACTTATATATGTTAGCAGCAGTTGTAGAAAAACCTGGACAGCTTGTAGTAAAAGAAGTGGACAAGCCAAAGCCCGGACCACAGCAGTTTTTGATCAAAACCCTTGCATCTTCAATCTGTAATGCAACGGATAATCACATTGTGGAAGGAATCTTTGATGGCTACCATGATCATTATCCGCAGATTCTGGGACATGAAGTGTGTGGGGAAGTGGTAGAACTGGGAAGTGAAGTGACGGATGTAAAAATCGGAGAACGTATTGCCATGTATACTCCTTATGGTGCTTTCGCAGAATATGTGCCGGTAGACCGCTGGGGATATGGATTTGCAAGAGTACCGGACGGTGTGAGCAATGAGGTGGCCAGTATCTGCGAAATGTTTGATGGATCTTTTCGCAGTACCATTGCATGTGCATCAATTCAGCCGGGAGAAAAAGTTCTGGTCATCGGATGTGGTCCCATGGGACTTACAGCGACTGCATGTGCCAAGATGTATGGTGCAGAAATAACCTGTGTAGACCTGTATCAGAACCGTTTGGACAAAGCACTGGAAATGGGAGCTTCTCATGTATTTAACCGCAGTAAAATGAGTGCTCAGGAAATCATAGACGCAATTGGCACGGAAGTGGGAGAAATGGATACCGCATTTATGTGTATCGCATTAGACCGTTCCGAAGAAAACGATGCTTTTTATATTCCCATTGAAGTGCTCAAAGAAAACGGAAGAATGAGCGGGTTAAATGTGGAAGTAAAATTAGAAAATCACAATCACAGAATGAACCCCTTTCATATGAACCGGAAAAATATTTTGTACCATCATAATTTATCCCGTCCCGGAAGACTGGAAGATTTCCAGTTTGGGTATGACTGCGTTGCACAGGGACGGATTCCTATGGAGAAACTGATCACACACAAAGTAACATTAGATCAGCTTCCTTATGCGCTGGATATGTGTCATAACCACTTGGATCAGTGCATTAAATTCATCGTCTATCCAAGACTTTCCAAATAGGAATGAAGCCAGTGGGGAAAGAATATAGCAGGAACATAACAGAAGAAAGTGAAAGAACGAACACAAAGAAGAAGGAGAAGAGAAAAATGGCAATCGAAAAGAGTGTAGAGATGGTATTGAAGATCAAACCGGTGTATGTACATCTGATTCATCGTACTCCTTATATGGGGCCATGCCGCTATGGAGAAGGAGAACAGCTGGAACGTGCCTATGATGAAATGATGGCGGCAGAAAACTTTGAAAAAATGAAAAAAACAATTCAGGAAATGTACGGAAATGACAGTCACTATCAGCTGCTGAAGCCGGTATATCTTCCTCAGCTGGATGAATTTATTCTCCGTCAGGAAGAACTGGATCTGGTAAAACCGGATATTTATGAAGCAGATGTCATTCTTATGGAAGGCTTGATGGGACAGCACATTGCTGTGAATCTTGCAAAAAAATTCAAAAAACCGATTGTAGCTGTGGGGTGCTGCACCAGTACGGATGTAACAGCCGGTTTAAAGGCAGCCGGATTTGAAGCCTATGGAGCGGTCCGTATGGAGGATACCTGGAAGATCATGCAGGTACTTCGGGCGAGAAAGGGAATCCGGAACACCCGTGTACTCTCCATTCTCAAAGGAGACATTATCTCCAAAGGTGTGGAAAGCAACATTACAGATCTGATCGGTCTGACCAATACATATGGAATTTCTTTTAAGTTTATGAATGCAGGGGAATTTCTGGATGAGATTGGAAAGCTTACAGAAGAAGAGATCAAAGAAGCGGAAGCAGTAGCGGATGACCTGATCGGTGGGGCAAAATACAATGCCATGTCAAGAGATTATGTAGTCCGTTCCTGTAAAGTTTATGTAACGGCAAAGAAAATGCTGTCTTTGTATGACTGTAATGCATTTACCATTCCCTGTTTTGAAATCTGTGCTACCCATCGTCTGAACAATGAGAAATATACATTTTGCCTGACGCATTCTCTTTTGAAGGAAGAAGGAATTCCTTCTGCGTGTGAAGCAGATTATAGCGCACTGGTGGCCATGATCGTTATGATGAACATTCTGGACAATGCGCCGCATATGGGAAATCTTCATCCGGCACTTCCTCATGAGATACCGGAAAACCTGAAAGATAACCAGAATCTTCTCAAAATGTTCCATGCAGTTCCAACCCGTTATATGCATGGAAGAGACTGTCAAAAAGCAGACTATGCGATCCGGAGTTTCACAGCCGGAAACTGGGGCGCAACGATCCGGTATGATTTTGACCAGGACAAGGATGAAAAGATCACACTGATTCGCTGTAATCCACAGGCAACCGGTATGATGGCAGGAAGAGCAACGATTCTTCAGGGTCATGGTTATGATAACATTGGATGTGACATTGGGTATTTCGCTGAGGTAGAGGATATCAATGTATTTTTTGACAGAATGTGCGAATATGGACATCACTATGTATGGGCTTATGGAGATGTATCCGATGTGCTGAAAAAAGTAGGAGAGGCAACTGGATTTCAGGTAGAGGTAGTCTGAGTGGATTACGATGCAGAATTAAAAAAATACAGGACAACGGCAGAAGAAATCCTGAAAGAGTTAAAAGAGCAACCCAAGCTTACGTATGAGCAATTTGAAGGACTCCTTCGAGCTTATACCATGGCAAGATTTCTTCTGCCTGCAGATACAGACGAGGATGAGATTGATAAGCTTGCAGCTGTGAGCATAGCAAGAATCTATCAGATTCCTGCTGAAAAACTGATACAGACAGACAAACCAAGTGGATGTACATATGCAACATCTGTTTCGGACAAAAAAGTGCTTTTGATCCTAAGTCTTCAAAAAGCACTTGGTGTAAAGCTTGATGGGTCACAGACTGTGAAGATCAAAACTTTGACACAACTTACAAATTGTTTATGGGAACGCATACATGACCATAACTAGATCGGCAAATAGAATCGTCCATGCCTTATGGCATGGACGATTCTGGAAAGGATAGTTTATGATAAGAAAAAAGATTGCATGTGACCATACATGGAAATTTATGCTTGATCCCCAAGATCAGGGGTTGGAAAAACAATATTATGAAAAAAAGTTAGAGGATGCAAAGGATGTATTGGTTCCTCATACTTTTAACGTAGGAAATGGAACAGATACTTACCGAGGAATTGCCTGGTATCAATATTCGTTTCAGGTAGAGGAAGACTGGAAAGATGGGGTTCTTCGTCTACAATTTAATGGAGTTTATCGGGATGCCAGATTCTGGGTAAATGGAGTTGAAGTAGGAAACCATTACAATGCCGGATTTACTACATTTATGTTAGATATTTCCAAAACGGTAAAATGGGGAGAAGAAAATCTTTTGACGGTTCGGGTAGATAATCGTTATTCACCGTATGCACTTCCGTGGCATGACCAGTTTGACTGGGCAGATGATGGTGGAATTTTTCGTCCGGTTTATCTTTTAGTAACAGATCAATTTTCTGTGAAAGCAGCGTTGATAGAAGCAATTCCCCAAATTGAAAAAATTGGAAAAAGGGTGCAGCAAGCCTCGGCGTTGATTCTTTATCATGTGGAAATGACAGAAAAAAATGAACATTATATTTTGGAATATGAATTGCTGGATGAAGGAAAGCTTTTACAAAAAGGGATTTGTAAAGAAGCCGGTAGCTGTGAAGAAAGGAACACACGAGAAGAGCTTGTTTTAGGGGAAAATACCATAGATGGAGAGATCTTTGTACAGAATGTCCAGTTGTGGCATTTTGATGCACCAAAACTGTACACATTCCGTTTATATACAAAAATAGATGACAAGATAAGGGATATTTATGAGACATCGATTGGATTTCGAAAATTTGAAATTTGTGGTTGCAATTTTGTTTTCAATGGAGAAAAAGTGGAACTGGTAGGAACTGAATGGATGCCAGGTTCGGATCCGAGAATTGGAAACGCAGAGCGGCCGGAGGATATTGCCAGATATCTTCAGATTCTAAAGGAGTCCAATTGTGTTTATACAAGAGTGCATTGGCAGCAGGATGAAAGTTTTTATCAATGGTGTGATATGCATGGAATACTGGTTCAGGAGGAAGTTCCACTATGGGGGCAGCCTAATGAGCCTGCACATAATGTTTTAGAAGTTGTAAAGGCACAGTTTAAGGAAATGATGGAATCGCATTATAATCATCCGTCTATTATTAGCTGGGGAATCGGAAATGAGCTAAACGGTCAAAGCGAAATTACAAAGACTTATGTAAAAGAAATTGTGAAATGGGTGCATACCTATAACCCATACAGACCGGTAAGCTTTGTATCCAATACGATGTGGGGAACAAAAGATGATGCAAATTGTTATAGCGACATCATGATGTGCAATGAATATATCGGAACCTGGCATGTGGGATTTGATAATAATCAGGCCGTTAAGGAATACCGTGAGGCAAATCCGGATAAGCCAATGGTGATCTCAGAGTTTGGCTTATGTGAATCGGTATTTCCTTGGGGAAATAAAGCAAGCGAAAAGATTTTTCTGGATAAAATCGGTATTTATCGAAGAAATGGCATAAATGGATGTATTTATTTTTGCCTGAATGATTATAGAACGCAAATGGGAGAAGACGGAAAAGGAGCACTGCGGTACCGGATCTTTGGAGCTGTGGATCTGTATGGGAAGAAAAAAACGTCTTATGAAGCGGTGAAAAGAGAATGTGCGCCTGTGGAAATGCTGTATTTCGGGCAGGAGAAAGACATGCTTCATATAAAGCTGGAAGTAAGAGAACATTTGCCGGCATATGAAATAAATGGATACTATCTGATGGTTTCCGCAATAGGTGAAGCACCAGTTTATGAAAAAATACCACGGGCTAAGCCAGGCGAAATTTTGGAACTGAATATTCAGTGGAACAGTGAGAAGGTGCCACTTTTGAAAATTTACAGACCGACAGGAGATGAAATTTTATCAGCTCAGTTATAAAGAGGTGACAGAGGATGGAATGCAAAAAAGATTTTCCTATATTTCAGGAAAGTAACATTGTTTATCTGGATAATGCAGCGACAACACAAAAACCGGAAACGGTGATAAACAGTTTTCGGATTTATGAAAAATACAATGGAAATGTGCACAGGTGCCCTCATAAATGGGGGCGTCTTATGACGGATGAATATGAAAGGGCACGACAGAAGGCGGCAGATTTTTTTCATGTGAAGGAAAGCGGAACGGTTATTTTTACAAGAGGTGCGACAGAGGGAATCAATCTGGTGGCTTCCTCGTATCTGCCATACGTAGCAGAGGATCGAAATGAAGTGGTGGTGACGGTAGCGGAGCATCACAGCAATTTTGTTCCCTGGCAGCAGTGGTGCAGAAAAACAGGGAAAAAACTGATCGTACTTCCAACCGTCGAAAATGAAAATGTGGATCTTCAAATGCTGGAAGAAGCCATTACAGAACGAACGGCACTTGTGGCGATGGCACATCTTACTAATGTGTTTGGAATCCTTCAGCCGGTGGAAGAAGCAGCAAAGCTGGCACATGACAAAGGGGCTCTGCTTCTGGTGGATGGAGCCCAGGCAGCGGGACATATTTCAGTGGATTTTGAAAAACTGGGCTGCGATTTCTATGCAGTATCCGGGCACAAGATGTATGGTCCGACCGGAATTGGGTTACTCCTTGGAAAAAAGGATATTTTGAATCAGATGGAGCCTTGGCAGTATGGCGGAGAGATGATTGATCAGGTATCCATTGCAACAAGCAGTTTTCAGGAAGCACCCTACCGATTCGAAGCGGGAACGCCGGATTATGTGGGGGCAGTGGGACTTGGAAAGGCACTGGATTATTTAAGCACCTTTGGAATGGAAGAAATCAGAAAATCGGAGGAACAGATTTTCCGGGCAATGGTGCAGAAAATCCGAAACCTGGAAAGAGTGAAATTTCCGGTAGATCCGGAAATTTCTCATGGAATTCTGTCTTTTGAAATAGAAGGCCTGCACCCTTTTGATGGGGCAATCCTTTTCGATGCACAGAAAATAGCGGTAAGAAGCGGCATGCATTGTGCGCAGCCTCTGATGAAACATTATGGATTACCGGAGGGAACGTTACGGATTTCTGTTGGAATGTATACCGATATGGAAGATGTAGAGAAATTCACAGAAGCATTGGAGCGAATTTTAGAGCGTGTCTGAAGTGGGAAGAATACTATGACGATAGAAGAAAAACAAAAAGAGTTTCTGGAAAAACTGGATACTTACGAAGATGAATTCGATAAATACGGATATGTGATCTTTCTGGGAAGTCAGTTAGAGCCTATGCCGGAGGAATGGAAAACCGATGAGAATCTATACGCAGGCTGCCTGTCAAAGATATGGATTCATAAAGAATTGAAAAAAGGAAGAATTTTTTTGTCCGTAGATTCGGATACGCTGATTGTGAAAGGACTTCTGTATATATGGAAAAAAATACTTCAGGGACATACCCTGGAGGAAATAAATCATGCAAAGATTACACTGTTTGATGATCTGGATATGGAAAGTGTCTTAAATGAGACCAGAAGAAAGGGAATGAAAGGACTGACTTCCTGGATTCTGGATGAGCTCCAACAGCCGGTAACCGTGCTGTTTTTAAATACAGACAATGTGAAGCCGGACACCGTAAGCAGTGAAGTCTGCTTTCAGAAAAAGTTGATTCAGAAAGAGTTGGACCGTTACCTCACACGGTTAGGGTATCAGGTAATTATTGCAGAAGAGCCGGACTTTGGGGGTGGAGCATGGAAAGATCAGATGGACAGGTCAAATTGTATTCTGATGAGAGTCAATGAAAACCGGATGGAATCCCAAGATGGAAAGGCCGGGCAAGGCAAGAAGGAGAAAGATTCGTTTCACGTTTTGGCAAAGCCGGCAGACGAGTGCCCCGGGGAGCTGCTTTCCATATTAGGAAACAAAGGAATAAAACAGGCTTCCCGGATCGTGCTTCTGGAAGGGGAAAGCATGCACGGCTGTCTTTATGCCGTCTATGATTTCCTGGAAGAGCTGGGAATGCGGTTTTATATTGAGGAAGATGTATTTCCGGGGGAAACGCAGGAAAAGAAAATCTGTGAACTAAATCTGGATCATAGCAAAAAACCACTGTTCGAGATTCGCGGTTTGCTTCCTTTTCATGATTTTCCGGAAGGACCGGATTGGTGGGAAAGAGAAAATTATAATCGTGTCATGATGCAGCTGACCAAAATGAAAGGAAATTTTCTGGGGTATCACACCTATCCGGAGAATGAGAAAGAACCGGATAAGATGACAGCAGAACCTCTTGTATGGATTGGCCCTTCGGAGGATGTGGAGGAAAACGGTCAGGTGAAAAGTGCCTATCCGGTACAGCATTTTCGAACCGAAGGAGATAGCTGGGGATACCATCCCGGCAAAACCTCGGAGTATCCTTTTGGACTTGGACGTTTTTTTACGGAAGACGATATGGCAGCGTCCTATATGAAACACGGACCTGGGGGAACATATCAGGAGAACCTTGCCTCATCCTGGAAGGAAGATCCGGAGGCTGTATCTGAGAAATACCGGGACATTTTTCAGAAAAGCGGATTGTTTTTTGCTGATGTGCTTCAGGAGGCACACAGATTGGGAATCCAAAACTGTATTGGAACGGAAACACCGCTGACCATTCCGAAAACATTGCAAAAGCGGATAAAGGCGGAAAGTGGAACGGCTGAGAAAAAAGCTTTATACGAAGGGATGTTTAAACGGATCGGGCAGTTGTATCCGCTGGATTACTACTGGCTGTGGACTCCGGAGGACTGGACATGGAAGGGAAATACTCCCGATGATACTCAAAATACCATAGAGGATGTTACCTGTGCCCTGCAGGCAAAAAAAGAGCTTGGTGCAAAATTTGAGCTTGCCATGTGCGGATGGACTCTTGGACCGCAGGAAGACCGTGCGAAGTTCGATCAGCTGTTTCCAAAAGAAATGCCATTTTCCTGTATCAATCGCCATCTGGGATTTGATCCGGTAGAGGAATCCTTTCAGAGAGTAACCGGAAGGGCAAAATGGGCAGCCCCCTGGCTGGAAGATGATCCGGCACTGCTGGTGCCGCAGCTGTGGGTGAAGCGAATCCGAAAGGATGCCTTTGATGCAAAGGAATACGGCTGCAATGGCCTGATTGGAATCCACTGGAGGACAGAAACCATTGGGATGAACATCCGTGCTCTGCTGGATGCAGCATGGGAGCAAAACGGATGGAAATCAAAAGAACGGGAAAAAGCAGAAAAGCAGCAGGAGCAGCCGGGAAACGAAGCCGGCAATGAAAGTCCGGAGAATGTACTGGCAGGAGTGGAAGCTTACATTCCGGAATCGGTAACACAAGACAGAATTCTTCTTGCAGAGGATTTTTATAAGGATTTCGGGATCCATTATTTTGGTCTGGAAGAACTGGGAGCCCTTTTATGCAGGTTGGACAGTCAGCTTCCAAGACCTTGCAGATGGGAAGATGGTCCTGGAAATATTTATTTGAATGAACTGCCGCTTTCCTATGTGGAGCATTCGTATGAGTTCGTGGATGAATGGGAAAAAGCGGGAGAAAGGATTTTGGATCCGGATGCAAAAGAACGGTGGGAGATCTGGCTTGCAAGATTCTGGTTTATGCGGGAATGTGCACGTCTTGGATGCCATATGGCGATATTTGAAAAACTGGAAGATCCGGAGGAATTGAAAAAAGAGGCAGAACAGATAAGAAAAACAGCCGGGGATATGGCAGCAGATTGTTGTAATTTCATTTGTTCCATGGGGGATATGGGAAACTTGGCAGCACTTGCACAGAGAAACCTGCTTCCATTTAAGAAAAAAATAGATGAGAAACTGCGTGCAGCAGGATGTGAAGTGACAGACTGGGAACAGATACCGGATGAAAAAATAAAAAAGCGGTGTGTATGTCTGTCGGAACCTTCTTACCTGAAGAAAACAGATACATGGAATGTGAAAGTGCTTGCCACAAAAGGAGCAGGAACGGCAAGTTTATACTGGCATCCGCTGCATGATACCAGTAATGTGCAGGAAATAAAACTGTTAAGGGTAACGGACTTTATTTTCTGTGGGACAATACCGGCAGATACCTTCTCGGATAGTTTTTGTTATCAGTTTGCGCTGGATGGAGAGAAAGACAGAAAAAAGAGAACTATGGCAATTTTATAAGAAACAAAAAGAGCCGGCCTTTGAGGATTTTGAAGGCCGGCTAAAGTTGTGATATAGTTACATATATTAAAAAAATATGGGAGAACGAAAGAAAAATGTACAAAGCAGTGATCGTGGAAGATGAAATGTTTGTCCGTATGGGAATTAAGATGTCCGTAGACTGGGAAAAACTGGGCATTGGAGACGTGGAAACCTATGCAAACGGGCAGCAGGCATGGGAAGCTTACCAGGAGGAAAAGCCCGATCTGATTCTCACTGATCTGAAAATGCCGGTTATGTCCGGAATGGAATTGATCCGAAAGATCCGGGAACAGGATGATCGTACCAGGATCATTATCTTAAGCTGCCTAGAAGAATTTGCGCTGGTCAGAGAAGCACTGTCCCTTGGCGTTACGGATTATATTTTGAAGCTGACCATGACACAGGAAGACATGGCGAAAGTGATTGACAAAGCACTGACAGAATTAAGAGTACTGGATGAAGTACAAAGGAACAAGGAAGTGCCCAAAGAGCAGCTGGAGGATCTTTTGCTGAATGTGATGCATTATAAGGATCAGACCGCAATGGAAAAACTGGAAAAGCTTTCCCTTCCATTTTATTCCAAAAATCTGATGCTGGCAGCGGTACAGGTTGGAAATGAAGAACTTCTGAAAGAACGTTTTCGTGATAAATATGGAGGAATCGTCAGCTTTTCCATATTGAATATTCTGGATGAACTGATCGGGCGAAGCATGAAAGGAATGGGAATCCGGGAAAATGGGCAGACGTACCTGATACTGGCGTCGGAAGAAGGCGACGACTCCGTTGCGGAATATCATTATGAAGAGCTGCTGCGTCGTGTGCAAAAGACATTTTTTACCTATTTCGGGATTAAGCCGAGCATTGCGGTGAGCCAGATCTGTAATGGACTGGAAAATCTGAATCTTATGTACGGACAGTGTGAAACTGCATTGGAGAGCAAATTTTTTTATCCACCGGAGCAGCTGCTGTTTTACAAGAAAGTGCTGCGGGAGGATAAGCAGAAGCTGGTAGAAGAACAGCTGGATGCATTTTTGGAGCAGGGACTTCTGCCGGAAAAATCCAGAAGTTTTTTACAGGATTCCAGAGAGGAACTTCTGCTGAATCTGAATTACAAAACATTTTACCAGGCATATCTGCAAATGGCAGAAACGCAGATCCGGGAAAATGCCATGAGTGATCAGCAAAGAAGACAATGTGTCAGCGATGCACAAAAATGTATGGAGTACGCACAGACTCTGCAGGAGCTTCAGGAGGCTTATCTGAAATTCTGCGAGAAACTGAACTCAGCGATGTTTGGAAACACCGCTTATGTGAGCAAACCGGTTTCCATGGCGGTGGAATATATCCGGAGAAATTATAAAAATGACATTTCACTGGAAGATATTGCAGAGCATGCACAGGTCAGTTCCCATTATATATGCAGCCTTTTCAAAAAGGAAATCGGAATGAATGTGAGCAAATACGTGATGGAATACAGGATCAGCAAAGCCAAAACCCTTCTGATGACAACGAATATGAAATCATACGAGGTAGCGGTGGAAACTGGCTTTGCCAATGAAAGTTATTTCAGCAGAAGTTTCAAAAAAGTAACCGGATTTTCACCAAGTGACTTCCGTAGGGAAATCTGTGAGATCCAGGGAGAAATTTAGAATGCAGAAGAAAATTTTTTTACAGAAAAACTTTGGCCTGCGTCTGAAAACCCAGTTGGTCATCTTTTTTATGGGTCTTATGACGCTTATGATGAGTTCCGTGATTCTGATTACATACAAAAGGACGGAAGTGGTGCTGGAGGAGCAGTCCGCAGCTCTTACCCAACAGTATTTTGATCAGAGCGAATACAATCTGGTTACTTATGCAAAAGAAATCGACAAGATGCTTCTGTCCCTTTCTCAGATCAACGGGGTCACAGAATATCTGGAAAACGGATGGGAAAATTCCAGTGATGTGATCCTTGAGCTTTCTGAGATCCTAGATTCTGCACGAAAGATAACCAGCAGCTATGAAGAAGTCGAGTCCGTATTTTTCTTTGGAGAAAAGGGCGTGGTTTTTTCTATGACGCCCACGCGAAATGATCTGTATCTGGATCGGGAAATTCCGGCTGCTTATTATGGAAGTCAGATACAAAAAGAGAACACGGATACACCCTGGCGTACCTATTGGGCAGGGGGATATACCGCTGCTGATTTTGATCTTACTTTGAATAATGGGGGACAAATGGATACTACGCCTTATATTACAGTAGCCAGAAGTATCAACTATAACACCAGACATGTAGGAACGGTAATCGTCAATATACGGGAATCCAAATTAAATGAACTGATGCTGCCGGTAGGAGAGACAGAAGGGCATAAAAGTTTTGTGCTGGATGAGAATGGGAAAGTGGTCGTAGATCGTGAAAATCAGTTGCTTGGGAAAACATATGATCTTGCAGATCTCCTGGAAAAAGAAGAAATGGGCGATATGGTGATTGAAGACACACAGATCAACTATCGAAAGGTACAGGGGGAAAAAGGAATGGAATGGACTTTGGTATTTACGGTGCCATTATCTGTTCTTTACGAAAACATCAATGATTTGAGAAAAGTGTTTGCCGGAACGTTTGTGATTGCACTGGTGGCAGGAATAGCAGCGGCCGGTTACTTCCTTTACCGTGTTACCAAGCCTTTGGATCAGCTTCGTATCGCCATGAAAAAGATGCAGAAATACGATCTGGGGACTCAGTTGGAGGAGCAGAGCAGAAATGAACTGGGACAGCTGGGAGAACAGTTTGACCAGATGTCACGCAGCATTGAAAAAATGGTCAGCCAGATACAGAATATGGAAGAAGAGAAGAAAAGTCTGGAAGAAAATGTTCTTCAGGCGCAGATCAATCCCCATTTTCTGTTTAACACATTGTCTAACATCAAATATATGGCAATGATTGTAAATTCCAATACCATCGTGGACTGTATTACCGCATTGGGAAATATTTTGTCTCCTATATACAGAAGCGAACAAAAGGAATGGTCTGCTGCAGAAGAAATCAGCTATCTTCAAAATTATATCAAGATCATGAATTATCGTTTTGAAGGAAAAATTGATGTGGAATATCAGGTAGAGCAGGAACATGAGGATGCAAAAATACTACGGTTTATCCTGCAGCCCATGCTGGAAAACTCCATTACTCATGGATTTGAAAAAAGAGGTGGAGAAGGCCATATTCTGGTCTGCATGAAAGAAACAGGAGAACTTTGGAATATTACCGTGCAGGATGACGGAGACGGGATGACGAAAGAGGAACTCGGAAAACTTTGCCGTCAGGTTTTTGAAAACGAAGAACCGGAGGAAAAGCACAGGCACATAGGGCTTCGAAATGTTTACCGGCGCATCCAGGTTTATTATGGAGAGCACTACGAAATGCGGATCACCAGCGAAAAGGGTATGGGAACGACGATCTGTGTGCAGTTTCCTACCAGTATACGGACTTCTATGGAAATGGTGGTGCTGAAAGGAGAGGAAAAAGAAGAATAAAAGCAGCTCCAAAGCGTGGTTGAAACAGGCTCTGAAAATGAAATGCGTAATTTTGGAATATAAATCAGAATTTTTCACATGTTTGATACATCCCCCTTTTTGATTTTTTTCTTTCTTGTCAAGAAATGAGTAGATTGTGAATGGAAGTTACCTGGCAGATTTCCTATAATCATCTCAACAAAAGCAAAGAAAAAAGGAAAGGGGGCTTTTCTTTGAAAAGGAAAAACCAGGAAGGAGTAAAACTGTTGCTTCTGTCATTGCCGTTTGTGGCATTTGTGATTGCATTTTGCTATGTGCCATTGTTTGGATGGGCATATGCGTTTACCGATTACCGTACAGGAATGTCCCTGCTTGGCAGTAACTTCGTAGGATTAAAAAATTTTACGGCAATCTGGCAGAACCGGGCAGAACTGATCCGTGTTATGCGAAATACATTCGCACTGAGTCTGATTGGACTTGTGTTTGCACCATTGCCCATGGTGTTTGCAATCCTGATCAATGAGATACGTTCAACGAAATTTAAAAAACTGGTTCAGACGTTTACCACACTTCCCAACTTTATCAGCTGGATCGTCGTATTTACACTTGCGTTTGCCATGTTTTCTTCAGACGGAATGGTAAACAATGCGTTGTCAAAAGCCGGGCTTGCGGCTACGGTCAACCCACTTGGAAATAACGATCACGCATGGATGTTCCAATGGGCACTGGCCACCTGGAAAACCCTTGGCTGGAGCGCAATCATCTATATTGCTTCCATTGCCGGAATCGATCAGGAACTGTACGATGCAGCACAGGTGGATGGCGCCAACCGTTTCCAAAGGATCATGAATGTAACGGTTCCGGGACTGTATCCTACATTTTTTGTACTTTTGCTTCTTCAGATCAGTAACATCCTCAGCAACGGATTTGATCAGTATTTCATCTTTTACAATCCGTTAACGGCAGACAAGCTGGAAGTACTTGATTACTATGTATACAAGATCGGTGTACTTACCAACAATTATCCACAGTCGATCGCACTTGGAATGTTCAAGACAGTGATTTCGGTAGTGCTTTTGTTTGGTGCGAACAAGTTTTCCAAGAAGATCCGCGGCGTATCTATTATTTAAGAGAAGAGGAAAAAAACATGACGAAAAAAAATCCACCTGAAAGTACACATATTAAAAGATCAATAGGCAATAAGGTGGCGGATGTGATCATCTATATCATCCTGGCGTTGTTTATGATCATGTGTATTTATCCATTTTATTACGTTATCATTTATTCCATCAGTGATCCAAATAAAGCAGCATCGGGCTTGTTCCTTCTGCCAAAAGGATTCAGTCTTAATACGTTTAAAGGAATCCTTCTTCTGAACGACATTCCGCTGGCAATGTTGGTCTCGGTGGGAAGAAGTATCATTGGAGCAGTACTTACAATCGTAGGTTCTTCCTTTTTCGCTTATCTGGTCACAAATGAGCATATGATCGGAAGGAAAGTAATCTACCGTATAGCAGTGCTTACCATGTATTTAAATGCCGGTTTGATCCCGTGGTACATGACAATGAAAACCTATCATTTGCAGAACAATTTTCTGCTTTATGTTTTACCGGGGTTTGTAACGGCTTATTATGTGATTCTGATTAAGACATATATCGAATCATTGCCAAGAGAACTGGAAGAATCGGCAATGATCGATGGGGCGGGCATTCTTACCAGATATTCCAGGATTGTGATGCCGCTTTCCAAACCGATCATCGCAACCATTGGTGTTTATGCCATTGTGGGGCAATGGAATGCATGGACCGATAACTATTTTCTGGTTACAGATGCAAAGCTTCAGACCTTACAGATGATCCTGTATAATTATCTGAATCAGGCAAACCGCTTTCAGCAGATGTCAAGTTCCGCAATGGATGCTTCCGCGGCTGCAAGCATGATCACACCAACTTCCGTAAAAATGTGCATTACAGTCATTGTAGTTGTTCCAATCATGTGCGTTTATCCTTTCTTGCAAAGATATTTCGTAAAAGGGATTATGATGGGAGCAGTCAAGGGCTGAAAAAATAAAAATGTCAGGAGGGCATGATATGAAAAAGAAGTATTTAAAAAAGGCGCTGGCAGGGTTACTGGCAGCAGGAATGGTAATAAGTATGGCCGGCTGTGGCGGATCTAATGAATCCGGTTCCGGCGACAGTACAAAAGAAGAAGCAGCAGTGGATGCTGCCGGTTCAGAAGAACCTGTGACGTTAACCGTATGGAATACGGAGGTTCTTACACCCGGCATACAGGATAATGCTGTTGCCAAAGTACTGGAAGAAAAGCTTGGGATAAAATTGGATATTGTGCAGGGAGATTCCCAGAAGTTCTCCGTATTGATGGCAGGAGGAGATCTTCCGGATATCATTTATTCCAACAATGCACAGCAAGGCGTGACCTATTCTTCCCTGATCTCCAGTGGACAGCTGATCGCTCTGGATGATCTCATTGATCAGTATGGAGAAAATATCAAGAAAAATTTCCCGGAACGTCTGGAATATTCCAGAAAATTTGCCAGCAACGGAGAAGATAAGATTTATTTTATTCCGGTTCTGGGTTATTCCAAGGATGAAGAAAATCCGGATATAAGCTATAGCATCGAAAATGTGGGTTTGATGACCAGATGGGACGTATATAAGGCAATCGGATGCCCGGAAATTAAGACCACCGATGATTATCTGAACGTGTTAAAAGAAATGCAGGATTATGCAAATGAAAATGATCTGGCAGATGGAAAATCTATTTATGCCATTAGTGGATGGAGTGACTGGGGTGTGTGGCCGTGGTGGATTGCAAACGTAAGAGAGATGGGTTATCTGGATCTTTCGAATGACGCAATTGCAAACCGTGAGACTGGTGAAGTGGATGTAAACTACAACACAGATGCCTTCTGGGAATCCTTGAAGTTTTACAATAAAGCTTACAATATGGGAATTCTGGATCCGGAAGCCTTTACGATGAAGAACGACCAGTTCTGGGAAAAATGTCAGAATGGACAGGTGCTGATGGCATATGCAAGCTGGCAGACAGAAAGCATCAACAAGACATTGGCAGCAAGCGGACATCCGGATTGGGGATTTGAAAAACTGCCAAGTGACGGTTATCCGTATATTTCCGGTATTACGTCTACAGATGCTCCGATTGGACAGGGAATTGAATATGCGACCGCAATTACAACGAACTGTAAATATCCGGAAAAAGCAATGCAGCTCATTGATTTCTGTAATTCAGAAGAAGGTGCACGCCTGATCTACAGTGGTGTAGAAGGCGAACACTGGGAAATGAAAGACGGAAAAGCCGTTCCGACCGATAAAATGAGGGATCTGATCAAAAATGATACCAATTATACAACTACGACGGGCGTTACCATGTACAACAAGTTGTGCGGTATCCGTGACATTCAGATTTTAAGTGATGGATCTCCGGCAAATGTATTCAGGTCAAATGAAGAAAAAGCGGCGGATCTTCCGGAAATTGATAAAGACTACTGTGATTACTATCACGAACAGCTTGGTGGAGATTATCTCTATCCCGGAATGGTTTTACATGACCTGGAGAAGCAGGGAAAGGTAAAAAATCAGTCTGAATACATGTTGTTTACAACGCTTGCCCAGTCACCGAGTGAGGAAACCCAGAACATCCTTGCACAGTGCGACCAGTATATGAATGTGGAGGCTGTAAAAGCGATCATGGCAAAGGACGATGAAGAGTTTGATTCCATTCGCAAAGAAGCAATGTCACAGCTTGATGCAATGAATTTCCAGCAGGCAAGAGAGGAAATCGTAAGTCTGTATGATCAGGCAAAGAAAGACGCAGAGAGTTTTTCACAAGAAAAATAAAACAATAGATGGAAAGAACAGAGTGGAAAGGTCATAAATGGTCTTTCCGCTCTGTGTATAAAGAGATCATCAGGAGGAAGATCAGAATGAAAATATATGTAAACGAACAGGCCGGATTTGGCGGAGACGGAACAATGGAACATCCTTTACAGACGATCGGGGAAGCCGCAAAGCTTGCCAGACCGGGGGACGAGGTGATCGTGGCACCAGGAGTTTATCGTGAGTGGGTGGATCCAAAGAATGCCGGCACCAGAGAGGCCAGAATTATTTACCGCTCCCAGGAAAAAGGGAAAGCGGTGATCACAGGTGCAGAACCGGTGAAAAACTGGGAGAATTATGAAGGAAATGTGTGGGTGGCGCGGATTCCGAACGGGAATTTCGGGGATTATAATCCCTATACAACACTGGTACGTGGAGACTGGTTTATCGCTACCTTTATTGCCCATACCGGCGAAGTTTATCTGAATGGAAAATCCATGTATGAAGTAACCTCTCTGGACAAAGTGATGAAGCCGGAAGTATACAGACTTTCCTGGGATCATGAATTCAGCGTATATACCTGGTATACGGTTCAGGATACGGAAAGGGATGAAACAGTGATCTATGGAAATTTCCAGGGAATAGATCCCAATCAGGAAAATGTAGAGATCAATGTGAGAAGAACCTGTTTTTATCCTTCCGGAGAGCATGTAGATTATATCACATTGTCTGGATTTGTGGTGAAGCAGGCTGCGACCCAGTGGGCACCTCCTACCGCTTATCAGGAAGGGATGATCGGACCGCATTGGTCAAAAGGATGGATTATCGAAGACTGTGAAGTATCGGATTCCAAATGCAGCGGAATTTCACTTGGAAAATATCTCCAGCCGGAAAATGACAACAAGTGGTCTAAGATCAAATTCAAAGATGGAACACAGACGGAGCGGGATTGCATCTGTCAGGCTCAGTACGAAGGCTGGAACAAAGAGAAGATCGGTTCCCATGTGATTCGCCGCTGCAATATTCATGACTGTGGACAGACCGGAATCGTAGGGCATCTTGGTGGTGTATTCTCTGTTATTGAGGATAATCATATTCATCATATCAACAACAAACAAAACCTGGCAGGAGCAGAAATTGGCGGCATTAAAATGCATGCAGCCATTGACGTGATCATCCGCAGAAATCATTTTCATCATTGCACCAGAGGCTTGTGGCTGGACTGGCAGGCGCAGGGAACCCGTGTTACCCAGAATCTGTTCCATGATAATTGCCTTCCGGATGATTACAATACCACTATGGAAAACGGAACGGGAATCGGAGAGGACATTTTCGTGGAAGTTTCCCATGGACCTACATTGATCGATAATAATATTCTGCTTTCTGATTTTGCAATCAAATTCTGCAGCCAGGGAGGCGCTTTTGTACATAACCTGATCGCGGGTTCCATTACGGCAGTGGGAAGAGGGGTAAACAATGGTTCTGTTACGCTTCCATCTCCGCGTTTTACTCCTTATCACAGAGTCCATCAGACGGAAGTTGCCGGATTTATGACCATTCTTCATGGTGATGTTCGATTCTACAATAATATTTTTGTCCAGCAGTCGGTTCGTCCCGGCATTAAGGCGTTTGAAGATTTCAACAAGACCTATGAAGATCAGTGGACGGATCATAATACAACCGTGGGAACCAAACCCTATGATGATTATATGACATGGGAAGAATTTGAAAAGGAATTTGAAGGGTATTGTGGAATGGGCGCACCGGCATCGGATCACTATTATATTCCACTCCCGGTATGGACAGGGGGAAATGTGTTCTTTAACGGAGCAAAGCCGTGCAAAAAGGAGAAGGATTTTGCTGCGGTCAAGGATCCGGTTGAGCTTTCTCTGGTCGAAGAAAATGGAACGTATCATCTGAAAACAAATTTGTATGAGGTTTTGCCCGACATCTCTTGTCAGATGATTTCCACCGGGATTCTGGGAATGGCATTTGAGCCGGAGGAAGCTTTTGAAAATCCCGATGGAACGCCAATCATCATGAATGAAGATATTCTTGGAAGAAAACGGGATTTAAGACCAATTCCGGGTCCGTTTGCACAAAGAGAAGAGGCACAAGAGAATCTTTTTGGATAAAAGGAGGCATACAATGGAACAAAGGAACATTCACGCAGGATGGACCATGCATGCTGAAGGAAAAGAGGAACGAATTGCAGCGTCCGTTCCGGGAAGTGTGTATCATGATCTTTTACAGGCTGGAAAAATGGAAGATCCTTACTATCGGGATAATGAATTGAAAGCACTGAAGATCATGGAACAGGATTTTGTTTATGAGACTCTGTTTGAGGCAGACGAAAAAATCCGGAAGGAGGAGGTGCAACTTCTTCGTTTTGAGGGAATTGACACTCTGGCAGATATTTATCTAAATGAGGCCCATCTTGCTTATGTAAATAATATGCACAGGATCTGGGAATTTTTGGTGAATGGCTTATTGAAGAAGGGCGAAAACAGCCTGCGGGTGGTTTTTCATTCTCCGACCCGGTATATCAGGGAAATGTATGAGAAAAATCATGTGGAGGGAACTTCTGATGCTATGCGGGGATTTCCGAGTATCCGAAAAGCACACTGTATGTTTGGCTGGGACTGGGGCCCACGACTTCCTGATGTAGGACTCTGGAGAGAAGTAAAGCTTCTGGCCTATTCAGATGCCAGAATTGATTCTGTTTATTTTACACAGGTTCATGAAAAAGAACAGGTAACGCTTCTTGCGGATCTGAAACTGGAACTGGCAGGAAAAAGCAGTGAAAAAGCAGAAAATCTGGAATGGCGGATCCGGATCACAGATCCTGACGGAGAAACCAGCGTCTATCAGAAACCGGCCGGAGTACAGGAGGAAAACTCCCAAATAAAGATTCTGATTCAGAATCCAAAGTTATGGTGGCCAAACGGATATGGAGATCAGCCTTTATATCAGGTGCAAACAGAGCTCCTTAAGAATGGACAGGTGATCGATACAGATACAAAGAGAATCGGTCTTCGAACCATGACGGTGAGAAGAGAAAAGGATGCATTTGGAGAATCTTTTGCCCATGAGGTAAACGGAGTTCCTATTTTTGCCATGGGTGGGGATTATATTCCGGAAGACAATATCCTGGCAAGAGTGACACCGGAACGCACCAGAAATCTTCTGATACAGGCAAAGCGCACTCATTTTAACTGTATCCGGGTATGGGGAGGAGGTTATTATCCTTCTGATTTCTTTTGGGATATTTGTGATGAACTGGGACTGATCGTGTGGGAAGATTTCATGTTTGCCTGCGCAGGATATGATCTGACAGAAGAGTTTGAGGAAAATATCATTGCAGAGTTTAAGGACAATATCAGAAGAATCCGTCACCATGCGTCCCTTGGATTATGGTGCGGCAATAATGAAATGGAAATGTTTACCGAAGCAGGGCTGTGGATCGATCGTCCCAGGCTGAAAAGTGATTATGTGAAAATGTATGAATATATTTTGCCCAAAGTGGTAAAAAAATATGATCCAAATACATTTTATTGGCCGGCAAGTCCATCTTCGGGCGGCGCTTTTGACGAACCAAACAGTGAAAACCGGGGGGATGTTCATTACTGGGATGTATGGCATGGAAACAAGCCCATCACAGAATTTCGGAAATTTTATTTTCGTTATCTTTCCGAATTTGGATTTCAGTCGTTTCCGTTACTGAAAACCTGTGAAAGCTTTACCAGACCAGAGGATCGAAACATATTTTCCTATGTCATGGAAAAACATCAGCGCAATCAGGCAGCAAATGGCAAGATTATGAATTATATGGAGCAGACTTATCTGTATCCAACCGGTTTTTCACTGGCATTGTACGCTTCCCAGCTTCTTCAGGCGCAGGCCGTGCGTTACGGGGTAGAGCATTTTAGAAGAAACCGTGGGAGATGTATGGGAACCATCATTTGGCAGTTAAATGACTGCTGGCCTGTGGCAAGCTGGTCTGCCATTGATTATTATGGCAGGTGGAAAGCACTGCATTACTATACCAGGAGATTTTTTGCACCGCTGTTGTTGTCCTGTGAAGAGGAAGGAATCTTAAGTCAGGATACCAACCCCAATGCAGAACCTTATGAAGTTAAAAAATCAGTGCGTTTTAATGTTTCTAACGAAAGCCGGAAACAAAGAACGGTTACTGTTGAATGGGAGCTGAAAAGTGTAGACTGGACGGTAAAAAGACAGGAAAGCATGGTGGTGCAGGTAGAGGAACTGTCTGCAAAATGGATGGAAAAAGTGGAACTTCCGGAAGCAGATCTTTATTCAGATTATGTGATCTATCGTCTGAAAGAGAATGGGGAGATTTTGTCAGAAAGCACAGTCATTTTCTGCCAACCCAAATATTTTGCGTATCCGGATCCCAAACTTTGCTGTCACGTGGAAGGAGATACCATTGTAGTAGAAGCGAAAGCATATGCTCATGATGTGGAGATTCTCAATGAAAATGAAGATCTGATCCTGCAAGATAATTATTTTGATATGGAAGCCGGAGAAAAAAGAATCAAAATCATAGAAGGAAGACCAGAAGGTCTACGAGTAAGAAGTGTATATGATATTCGATAGGAGTTTGAGGGGGCGCTTTGCGACCCCTCTTTTTTAGAGCATTTTAGGACATGGGGTAATATGAAATCAGTTTTCTGTCTTCAGATATTTTTTCAGCGGCATCCAGATGAGATAAGCCAGGACACTTCCGATCAGTGCCGTAGTGAGCTGGGTGACGGAAAAGGTGACCTTTGCGGTGGCAAGTACCATAGGTAAGGCTTCCGGCTTGGGGAGCTTTGATGCAATGTTGTCACCGAAAATGGGAAGAATAATCAGGACAATCACGATGCCCATAAAAACGGCCTTCAAAACAGAGCCTGCGATTAAGCCGGCAGGCAGACGCCACTTGAAGGATGTCTTTTTCTGAAAATACCAGACGGTAACGGCGAGAACGGCATTTCCTGCCATAACGGCGGGGAACATGAGCGGGATTGCAGACATGATGGGCGAGCCGGTGAAGAAAAATGCGGTTACCGGGGCAATGATGCTTAACAGTAATCCGCTCCATAAACCGACGGACAGAACAGCAAGAATAATGGTAAGATTGACAATCGGTCCGGTGATATACACGGACAGATTCTTGAAATACTGACTGGCAATGCAGATGGCCAGAAGCAGTGCAGTCTGTACAAGTTGTTTGGTTGTGATTTTCATAATGAGTCCTCCTGAGAATAATGTTATAGGTTTGCCTGCATAGCCTTTGCAGTAACACCTTCGATTCTTCCGAGTTTTCCGGAAAGAGCACTGATCCTTTCAGGAGTGGTACTTAATATGATGGAAATGACATGCAGATCCTTTTCCCTGCAGGGAATACCGATTCGCCCGATAATATCACCAGCAAAATCGTGCAGTATCCCATTGACTTTGGATACGGCATTAAAATCTTTGATAAAAATACCGATGATGGCAGCTTTCTCTTCATGATTTTCCATAGAGTGATGTCTCCTTGTTTTACTTTACGTCAGGAATCCCTTCGGCTCAGAACATTCGGGTGCTGCAAGGACAGAAAATTCCCATTTGGGAACGAAAACTCTCTTTGCAGGTTATTCTGTGAAGATTATATGATAAATTAAGAAAAAAACTAGTCATATTCTTTGGTTTATGCTATAATCCCATCTTCGACACTTAAAGAAAAGTATAGTGGCAGAATCCCTTGATTTTACTTGGATTCTGCCACTTTTGATGTCTTAAAGTATGTTGTATGGAGACATCACTTCAAAATTATTTTTATTTTTTTATTCAGTTCTTTTGGCTGATAGTATTTTTTGTCCAGGCCAAGCCCGGTTATTGCATTCAGGGCAGTGCACGCTTCAGAACTTGTGTAGGTTGACATATAGCACATATCCTCGATGTTTGCCACGTCCATACTTTTCATGGTCTCTATCAATGTATCTGCCGTGTAATGAGTCCCATGCAGATCCAGCTTTTTCTCCATCAGCCGGTAAATAAGCAGTGCTGTGTAGCAGATCATAAAATGTGCAATGATGCGTTCCCGTTTCTGGTGAAAAACCGGACGTGCTGAGAAGTTTGTCTTCATCATCCGGAAACAGTCTTCGATCTTATAGCGGTTTGTACTGACTTCTAAAATATCTTTGGCAGAATCATCCAGATTTGTTGCAACCGCATAAAACCCATCATATTTCTCTTCTTCTTCAATAACGGACGGATCAATGGTATATTGATCCGTAATCTTTTCGCCGGATTTTGTGGACGAAGTACGTTTGATAAAACGTGTGACATCATGCGGCCCCTTTTTGTAAGTCTCCGGATCCAGATTTTTCAAAAGCTTTTTTGCGCGCTCAATCTGCCGGTTACGGATATACCGCTGGTATTCCATCATTTTCCTCGAAAAAGAAACAATGATTTTCTGCGGTACAACCGCTTTTGACTTCACTTTACGGACAGAGCCGTTCTTACCTGTCTTTTCCTCATACAGCCCCAGATCGAACGCTTTGTCTGCAGGAATAATCTTATAAATCCTGTCATTATACAGATCCCAGTTTTGTGGATCATGCTGGTCGAATTCCTTCATATCCTTTATGGTCGCAGGTTCATCGGAAGAAAGCAGATGGTAATCCGTGTCGCTGAATACAGCCTGCTGTAAGGTATCCGAAAGTTTCTTAATGGACTGGGTAACGATAAAAGCTCTTCCCCCCATCGAATTGAAATTCCGGATATTCAGTGAACCGAGTCCGGCATCCGCACAGTAAATGAATTTTTTCCCTTTAAACATCTTTGTGAGCTGTTTTTCCAGGGGAATGGCGGTTGTCTGTTCATTGTCTGATCCGGAGGTAATGCACATGGAAAGAGGGATACCGTCCCTGTCCATAAACAGTCCCATTTCCACAATGGGATTCGGACGATGTTCTTTGCATGGTCCATACTTTCGCAGTTCCTTGATGGTTTCCCCGGTTACTGCATCGACATAATCCTCATCATCCGTTTCGACCTCGAAATAATAGTTGGAACAGTCATAAAAGCATACCGAAGTATCTCTTTTAACAAGCTGGCAGCTGGTCTCAAAAAGGTGAGCGATATACTCATCGTAGTGTTCCTGCAGGATATCCATTGTGCGTAAAATGTGGACATAATCGAATACCGGCTGTTCATAAAAACGGCAGAGATTCTGATGCGTTCCAAGTTTCGAATCCGGATACAGAATACGCGAGTAAGTGAGAAAACGGTTGATCAGGTTTGGATCAAACCCGTTTTTCCTATCTGCCGTAATGGATTCAAAGAAAGAATCGATTTTCAGATCATGATAAAACTGCTGCAGGAAAAAGTAGCCAATATTTAAGAGGGTACTGTGCGAAGCAGTGTCTCCGGTTGCCTTAATCTTTTCAGCAAAATCCACTTTGATTTCTAAAGATACGCAGTTCTTATTTTTATACTCCTCATTATATTTTTTGACCTGTTCTTTCGCATAAGCAAGCGGGTCATCGGTAATCTTTAGAAGTTCAGAATGCTTTCCGATACGGGCAACATTTTTAGTTGTTGTTTTCTTTCCATTGCGGATCCCCATCTGGATAAAGTATGTGGGATCCTTGGATTTTCTGTCATACCAAATCTTCATATTTCATTATAACACAAAACACAACGCCACACAACATATATTTTGAGAAAATTTGACAAAAAAATACCGCATTTCTGCGGCTTGTAGGGATTTTGGGTTTGAGCAAGTGTCGAAGACCCGGCCCGACTGTAGAAATGCAGTTGGGCGTTGTTTGGTGTATAGGGAAATATAGTTGGGCAATGAAAAATATTGAGAAGACACAGAAAGAGATAAAACCTAACTGATCCGTAAAAAAAATACGGAATAAGTTGAATTTTTTTGCAGATAATTATACAATATAGAAAAAGACAGAAGGGTGATTGTTATGTTAAAGAAATTTTCAGTAGAAAACTTTAAGGGTTTTCAGGATAAAATCACATTTGAGATAGGTTCGCCAAGTAACTATAGCTTTAACTCTGAAATTATAGAAAATGGGTGTGTAACGAAGGGCATTATTTATGGCATCAACAGTAGTGGTAAATCGAACCTGGGATTGGCTATTTTCGATATTATTACGCATCTTACAGAAAAGCAAAAATTGCTTCTCAGTTATGATTTTTACCTGAATATGAGTGGAAGAAAGTCATTTGCTGAATTTGAATATACGTTCTTGTTCGATGAGCATGAAGTGGTTTATCGATACAGTAAAAACGATGTCAACACACTGAAGAGCGAGAGCCTGTCAATTGATGGAAAAGAGGTTATCTTTTTTGATTTCCTTACCAGAGATGGATTTACATTGTTAGAGGGTTCTGATACTTTGAATGCTTCTATTAAGAATGAGAGTCCTATTTCCCGAGTGAAGTATGTAAACAACAATTCTATTCTGACAGATAATGTGCAAAATCAGGCATTTAAGAAATTCATGGATTTTGTGGATCGAATGCTTTTGTTCTATTCGCTGGACAGTCGTGGATATGAAGGATTTATGAATGGAAGTGAAGGTATTGCAGAAGGTATTGTGAACAGTGGAAGAGTACAGGATTTTCAAGAGTTCCTGAAAGAAAACGATATTGATTATAAATTGTATGGGTGTGAGGTGGATGGAAGAAAAGCGATCTATTGTCATTTCGAAAATAAGGATGCGGATTTCTTTAAGATTGCATCTACTGGAACCAGATCGTTAGCATTGTTTTATTATTGGTATATCCGTATGGAGAAAGCGTCCTTTGTATTTATTGATGAATTTGATGCATTCTACCATTTTGAGTTAGCGGAGTCAGTGCAAAGGCATCTGAAAAAGATGTCTGGGGTTCAAATATTTACCACTACTCATAATACAGATTTAATGAGCAATGATTTACTTAGACCGGACAGTTACTTTTTGCTTGAAAATAACAGGATTAAAGCCATTTCTGAATTAACAGAGAAGGAACTTCGACAGGCACATAATCTCCAGAAAATGTATAAGGCAGGTGCGTTTAGTGGCAGATAAAGACTATAAGGCGTTTATAGTTGAAGGAGAAGTCAGGGAGCCACAAATTATTGATAATATCTCAAAGATATTCTTTTCCCATAGGAATTATACAGTTATTACACTTCCGGCAGGAGAAAATATTTATATGTTATGGAAGCAGTTGAAAGAGGATGATTTTGAAACAGACATCATTGAGGTTCTCAGGGAGAGCAATGACGAAATCAGGAAGCAACTTATGGGATTATCAAGAGATGACTTTTCTGAGGTTTATCTTTTCTTTGATTATGATGCTCATCAGACGAATTTGGGTAAAGATGTACAGGAGGATGTAATATGTGAGATGCTGGAAAGCTTTGATAATGAAACGGAGAACGGGAAATTATACATAAGCTATCCAATGGTTGAGGCGCTCAGAGATTATGAACCGGGAAAATGTGGCAATGGAGTAGATTGCTTTGTAGCGATAGAAGAACTTGATAATTACAAGAATGCTTCAGCGGTTAGAGCATATAATCCTCATTTTAAAGAATATGACATTGATGGATGGAAGGATATTATTGATGTGTTCGTGATGAAAGTATCATGTCTTTATGAGGCACCTGATACGATGGAGTATGAACAATATTCCGGTAAAGTGACACCAAGTGAAATATATGTGATGGAAAAGAAAAAGGCTGAGAGACAGAGGGTGTTTGTTTTGAGTGCTTTTCCAGAATTCCTGTTGGATTATTTTGGAGTGAAGTTATGGAGAACAAGTGTAAAGCATAGAAGAAATTTGACTTGTAAATGTGTGTAACAAGTTGATGCATCACTAAAAGTATAAATGATTTAGAGGAGGAAAAACATGGCATTGATGACAGTATATCATGGTGGATATCAGGCAGTTGAAAATCCAGAGATACGAATTAATAAAAACACAAAAGATTTTGGTGTTGGTTTTTATTGTACGGTTATAAAAGAACAGGCTCAAAGATGGGCTAGGAGATACAATACAAAGATAGTATCCCTATACGATGTAAGACTTTCGTCTGATTTAAAAGTGTTAGAATTTAAGAAGATGACAGAAGAATGGCTTGATTTCATTGTTGCGTGCAGAAGTGGGAAGGCACATGACTATGATATCGTGATTGGAGCTATGGCAGATGATCAGATTTATACATATGTGTCTGATTATATAGATGGTACTATTACAAGAGAACAGTTCTGGGTTTTGGCAAAGTTCAAATATCCTACGCATCAAATTGTTTTTTGTACGGATGATGCACTGAAGTGTTTGACTTATAGAGGCTTTGAGGAGGTACAGTAATGATTGGTCAAGGAAGAGAAACACAAGAGGATAATAATCTTTTCTATACATGTGGATTAATCGATTATATTTCCAGAAAGACAAAAAATGTTCGTGCTGATGTAGTGAATCAATTAGGCAGGGATAATATTTGTAAAATTTATAACCTTGCTGATGTTTATCACTGTGACAATATAGACACAATAAGCGAGAATTTTATAGAAGAGTGCGGCATCAAATCAGGTGAATTTGACAATGTAGCAGATTGTGGTTATGCTGTTCCATCTCATTGGGATATAGGAAAAGTGTATAGACGTCTGATTAAAATGGTGGTTAAAGATGAAAAAACAGATGTTATTGATGCACTGATAGAGGTATACAATTCATTTATCAGTCCAAAGATTGATGATTATAATAGCAGTGTTTATTATGAAAATCCAAATTATATTTTTGAATGCTATAAGGCAAAAAAGATGTTGTAATCCTTGATTGGGTAAAGCTTTTTGTTTGATTTATTAGGGAAAAGCATATAGAAGGAATGAATCATTCAAAATTTACTGGATTTATGTACGATTCCCATTAGATTGTGGGGCAATAGTATTTATAAAATAGTGGCACAGACAGTTTTGGACTAACCGTCCAATGAAATTATGATTGACAAGTGATATCCTCTTATCATTACCCGAGAAAGGGATAAGGATAGGAGGATGTTTTTGCAAAGAAAAGTAGATATTGTAGTAGATCCCCTTGGAAATAAGATAGTGCTTATTCAAGATGTTATTTTTAAAGGGAAACGTTCTCTGGAATGGGCAGATGTTGAAGCGTATTTGAAACAGTTTGTGGGAGAGGTATATACCGTAGAGAAGACGGCAGATTTGATTTATATAGGGAAGGATCTTCCTGATGAATATACACATTCAAATTATACCGTGATTCTTAAGGGAGCAAATGCAAAAGCAAAGGCTAATGCAGTACAGGGATTACCAGAAATAATTGAGATTGCAACACACAAGGCTCACAAAGACAACTGGAAAGAGAAACATAGTAAGGATGCAAAATATGGATGGTATAAATATATGTCAAGATTTGCATTGCCAGTATTTGATAGTAGCGGAGAAATAGAACGATATAATATATTTCAAGTTGTAATGATTGTAAGACATGCAGAAGATGGAAAAATGTACTTATACGATATGATGGATATAAAAAAAGAAACGAGCAACCTTTTCCAGTCATAAGACCTTACTCAGTCAGAAACCCATTTCTTAGCCTTTATAGTAGTACATAGGTGAAAGAAAGTCAATGAAATTTAATATTTACGGAGGATAATAACATGAATAAAATAACAGTTAATAAAATCAGATGTAGAAAGTGCGGTGATATCATAGAGAGTAAATCAGTTCATGATTTTAGATCCTGTAAATGCGGATCCGTAGCAGTGGATGGAGGGCATAATTATCTTAGGAGAGTGGGAAATTTGGAAGACTGGGAAGACTTAAGTGAGTATGAAGTGATTGAGGATGAGAATACCATATGGATGAAATAAATTCTCCCGGCAGAACACCACGTATTCTGCCGGGAACTCGTTTTTACCTATCCTAAAATAAAATATAATTCCAATTTTAACGATTAGCTCTTAATTGCTAATTTTTAATTCCTTGATTTTAATCTTTTAATTTCTGTTCCTTAATTCTCTGCTTTCAAATACTTCTTCAACGGCATCCAGATCACATATGCTAAGGCACTGCCGATCAGTGCCGTAGTGAGCTGGGTGACGGAAAAGGTGACCTTTGCGGTGGCAAGTACCATAGGCAGTGCTTCCGGCTTGGGGAGCTTTGATGCAATGTTGTCACCGAAAATGGGAAGAATAATCAGGACAATCACGATGCCCATAAAAACGGCCTTCAAAACAGAGCCTGCGATTAAGCCGGCAGGCAGACGCCACTTGAAGGATGTCTTTTTCTGAAAATACCAGACGGTAACGGCGAGAACGGCATTTCCTGCCATAACAGCGGGAAACATCAGCGGAATGGCTGCCATGATGGGCGAGCCGGTGAAGAAAAATGCGGTTACCGGGGCAATGATACTTAACAGTAATCCACTCCATAATCCGACGGACAGAACAGCAAGAATAATGGTAAGATTGACAATCGGTCCGGTGATGTACACAGACAGGTTCTTGAAGTACTGGCTGACAATACAGATGGTGAGAAGCAGTGCGGTCTGCACTAATTGTTTGGTTGTGATTTTCATAATGAGATCCTCCTATAGATTCGCCTGCATGGCCTTTGCCGTGATCCCTTCAATTCGTCCAAGCTTGCCGGAAAGCGCACTGATCCTGTCAGGAGTGGTACTTAGGATGATGGAAATGACATGCAGATCCCTGTCACGGCAGGGAATACCGATTCTGCCAATAATGTCTTCGGCATAGTCGTGTAAGATCCCGTTTACCTTCGGAACTGCGTCAAAATCCTTAATAAAAATACCAATGATGGCAGCTTTCTCTTCACGGATTTCCATAGAATGAGTTCTCCTTGTTTTACTTTACGTCAGGAATTCCTTCGGCTCAGAATATTGTGGGCTGCAAGGACAGAAATAATTCCTGTTTGGGAATGAATCTCTCTTTGCAGGTGATTTTCCAAAGATTATAATACAAATTCAGAAAAATAGCTAGTCATATCGGCGCGTTTATGCTATAATCCTACAATGACTGTGAGTATGCACAGGACGTATTAAGGAGGTTTGTACAAGATGAGCGTACAGGTAGAGAAATTAGAAAAGAACATGGCGAAGCTTACAATTGAAGTTTCTGCAGCAGAATTTGAGAAGGCATTAGAGGATGCTTTCCTTAAGAATAAGAATAAAATCAGTGTACCTGGTTTTCGTAAGGGAAAAGTACCGCGCCAGATGGTAGAGAAGATGTATGGTCCGGAAATCTTCTATGAAGATGCTGCCAATGCATTGATTCCTGATGCATACAGCAAGGCACTTGATGAATGTGAAGAAGATATCGTTTCTTCTCCTGAAATTGATGTTACCCAGATCGAGAAGGGCAAGTCCTTTATCTTTACTGCAACGGTTGCATTAAAGCCGGAAGTAAAGCTTGGCAAGTATAAGGGTGTCAAGGTAGAAGCTGCCGAAGTTACCGTTACCGATGAAGAAGTTGATGCAAAGATCGAGAAGGAAAGAGAAAACAATGCAAGAACCATCGAAGTAACCGACAGACCGGTTAAGGATGGCGATATGACCGTTCTTGATTTCGAAGGATTTGTAGATGGTGTTGCTTTTGACGGTGGTAAGGGCGAGAATTATCCGTTAACCATCGGTTCCGGCGCATTTATTCCTGGATTTGAGGAGCAGCTTGTTGGTGCTGAAATCGGCAAGGAAGTAGAAGTAAACGTTACTTTCCCGGAAGATTATCAGGCAGAAGAATTAAAGGGCAAGGCAGCGGTATTCAAATGTACCATTAAAGAAATCAAGGAAAAGGAACTTCCTGCACTGGATGATGAATTTGCAAGTGAAGTTTCCGAATTCGATACCTTAGAGGAATATAAGAAGGATGTTAAGGAAACCTTAACCATCGAGAAGGAAAAGGCAGCAAGAGATGCTAAGGAAGCAGCAGTGATTGATGCAATCATTGCAGATTCCGATATGGATATTCCGGAAGCTATGGTTACTACCCAGCAGAAGCAGATGATCGATGAATTTGCACAGAGAATGCAGATGCAGGGATTATCCATGGAGCAGTACTTCAAGTTTACAGGCGCTACTTTAGACAAGATGATGGAACAGGTAAAGCCTCAGGCAGAAACCAGAATCAAGTCCAGACTTGTATTAGAAGCAGTTGCAGCTAAGGAAGGAATTGAAGCAACCGAAGAAGATTACGAAGAAGAAATCAAGACAATGGCAGAGGTTTACCAGATGGAGCCTGACAAGATTAAGGAAATGCTTCCTGAAAAGAGCGTCAAGGGCATCAAGGAAGATATCGCTGTTAAGAAGGCAGCAGAGTTTGTTGTAAACAATGCCAAGGCAAAATAAGAAAAGAGGTTAAAGAATGAGTTTAGTACCTTATGTCATTGAACAGACAAGCAGAGGGGAACGCTCCTATGACATCTATTCAAGACTTTTAAAAGAAAGAATTATCTTTTTGGGCGAGGAAGTAAATGAAACAACCGCAAGTCTTGTTGTAGCACAGATGTTGTTTCTGGAAGCTGAGGATCCGGAGAAGGATATCCAGCTTTATATTAACAGCCCCGGTGGCAGTGTGACGGCCGGTATGGCAATTTATGATACCATGCAGTATGTAAAATGTGATGTATCTACCTTCTGTATGGGTATGGCAGCCAGCATGGGTGCATTCCTTTTAGCAGGTGGTACGAAGGGCAAGAGACTGGCACTTCCCAATGCGGAAATCATGATTCATCAGCCTTTGGGCGGCGCACAGGGACAGGCTACCGAGATTGAAATTGCAGCCAGACATATTTTACAGACCAAGGAAAAGCTGAACAGAATGCTTGCGGAAAATACCGGCAAGGATATCTCCATCATCGCAGCAGATACGGACCGTGATAACTGGATGTCCGCAGAAGAAGCGAAGGAATATGGACTGATTGACCGTGTGATTTATAAGCGTTCAGAGGCGTAGTCACAATAGTTTAAAGTAGAGGTAAAGTCATATGGCAGGAAGGAATTCTGACGAAATCAGATGTTCTTTTTGTAATAAAACCCAGGATCAGGTGCGTAAGATGATCGCCGGTCCTTCGGGAGTATATATTTGTGACCATTGCGTGGAGATCTGCGCGGATATCGTTGAGGAAGAGTTTGAGGATGATGCAGAGGCATTTGCAGAAGAAGAGCCGGAAATGGAAATCAATCTGTTAAAGCCTGCAGAAATCAAGGACTTTCTTGATGATTATGTCATTGGGCAGGAGGAAGCGAAGAAGGTTCTTTCCGTTGCTGTTTATAATCACTATAAGCGTGTGACAGCACCGAAGGACGAGGATGGTGTCGAACTTCAGAAAAGTAACATTATCATGATCGGACCTACCGGTTCCGGTAAAACCTATCTGGCACAGACCCTGGCGAAGGTTATTAATGTTCCGTTTGCAATTGCGGATGCCACAACCTTAACCGAAGCCGGTTATGTGGGAGAGGATGTAGAGAACATTCTGCTTAAGCTGATTCAGGCAGCGGATTATGATATCGACCGTGCACAGTATGGAATCATTTATATTGATGAGATTGATAAGATCACGAAGAAGAGCGAGAATGTTTCTATTACCCGTGACGTTTCCGGAGAGGGAGTGCAGCAGGCGCTGCTTAAGATTGTTGAGGGTACGGTAGCAAGCGTTCCACCGCAGGGTGGACGGAAGCATCCTCATCAGGAGCTTTTACAGATTGATACCTCCAATATCCTGTTTATCTGTGGAGGAGCGTTTGATGGTCTTGAGAAGATTGTGGAAGACCGTCTGAACCGCAATTCCATTGGATTTGATGCAGAGATCGTAAGCAGGAACAGCAAGGAAGTCAGTGAGCTTCTTGCAGAGGTAACACCACAGGATCTTGTGAAGTTTGGACTGATTCCGGAATTTGTCGGACGTGTACCGATCAATGTGTCACTGAAGGGTCTTGATAAGAAAGCGTTAATCCGTATTCTTACCGAACCGAAGAATGCGTTAATTAAACAGTATCAGAAATTATTTGGATTTGACCATGTAAATCTTGTGTTTGAAGAAGATGCAGTGGATGCCATTGCAGAGCAGGCTTTTGAGAGAAAGACCGGAGCAAGAGGATTACGGTCCATTATGGAAAAGGTCATGATGAATGTCATGTTTGAAATTCCATCGGATCGTACAATTGAAAAATGCGTGATCACCAAAGGCGCGGTAGAAGGTGAAAGTGAACCGCTGATTTACCGCAGAGAATTGATGCCTAAAGCAAACTAAAGCATGACGGACACGCTTTTGCGTGTTCGTCATATTTATATCATTTGCCATTATATTTTTTACGGAGTTGTATATGAATAAAGAACATATCCCGGTAATCCCCCTGCGGGGACTTGCAGTGTTACCGGATGCAATTATACATTTTGATTTAAAGAGAGAAAAGTCAATTCATGCCGTAGAATACGCCATGATGGGAGACGGACTGGTATTTCTTGCATCCCAGAAGGATCCGGAATGTCAGGATCCGAGAATCGGGGATCTGTATACGGCAGGAACAGTCGCTTCGGTACGGCAGGTCACGAAGCTTCCGAACCAGATGCTGCGGATTCTCGTAGGCGGTGTGAAGCGTGCGATGCTGACTGCAATTCAGGAAGCAAATGAGGCCTTTCTGGAAGGAAGTATTATTCCACAGGAGGAGCTTGCAGACGAGGAATTATCTTCCGTGGAGGAAGAAGCGATGCTTCGACAGCTTAAGGAAACCATTGCCGAATTTGCAGCCTTGCATCCTAAGCTTGATAAGAACGCCGTACAGCGGTATCAGGCGATGGAGAATCTGGGGAGTCTGTTGGATCAGATTACCATGAATCTTCCGGTAGAATTTGAAAAGAAGCAGCAGGTATTAGAGGCTTTCAATTTAAAGGAGCGTTTTGAGACGGTCTGTACTATCTTAGTTAATGAAATCCAGATTGCCGGAATCCGGAATCGTCTGGCACAGAAATTAAAGGGGAAGGTAGAGAAGAACCAGAAGGAATACCTGTTACGGGAGCAGCTTCGCTATATCCGTGAGGAATTGGGAGAAGAGAATTCCTTTTCGGACAGTGAGCAGTTTGAAGAGAAGCTAAAGGAGCTTAAGGCTAAGCCCGAAGTAAAGGAGAAGATCCGGAAGGAAATCTCCCGTTTTAAGAGCCTGTCCGGGAACAGCTCAGAAAGTGCCGTGGAGCGGGGGTATATTGAGACACTGTTAGAGCTTCCGTGGGATAAAGCCTCGATTGATAACGAAAGTATCAAAGAGGCGGGAGAGATTCTGGAAAAGGAGCACTATGGACTGACACAGGTCAAGGAGCGTATTCTGGAATTCCTGGCGGTACGGTGTCTCACGAAGAAGGGAGAAAGTCCCATCCTTTGTCTGGTAGGGCCTCCGGGAACCGGTAAAACCTCGATTGCGCGAAGTGTTGCCAGAGCGTTGAATAAGAGATACATACGGATCTGTCTCGGAGGTGTCCGGGATGAAGCAGAGATTCGTGGCCATAGGAAAACCTATGTCGGTGCAATGCCCGGAAGAATTGCGACAGGCCTGCGGCAGGCAGGAGTGAAGAATCCGCTCATGCTTCTGGATGAAATTGATAAGGTCAGCAATGATTATAAGGGAGATACCTTTTCCGCATTGCTTGAAGTACTTGATGGAGAACAGAACGTGCGGTTTCGCGATCATTATGTGGAAATTCCGCTTGACCTGTCGGAGGTTCTGTTTATTGCAACTGCAAATTCCACACAGAATATCCCACGCCCCCTGCTTGACCGTATGGAGCTGATCGAGGTAAACAGCTATACGGAGAACGAGAAGTTCCATATTGCGAAGGAACATCTTCTGCACAAGCAGATGGAAAAGAACGGCATCACCGGAAGGTGGCTGTCTGTTTCGGACAGTGCCTTGAAAGCAATCATTTCTTCCTATACAAGAGAAGCCGGTGTCCGTGAGCTGGAACGTAAGATCGGGGATATCTGCCGCAAGGCAGCGAAGGAAATTCTGGAATGTCGTGAAGAGGGCAGAGAGGAAACGAAGGTTAAGGTGACCGCTTCTAATATTGAGAAGTATCTTGGAAAGCGGAAATACACGACGGATCTTGCCAATAAGAAGCCGGAGGTCGGCATTGTACGCGGACTCGCCTGGACGAGTGTTGGTGGTGATACCTTACAGATCGAGGTAAATGTCATGCCGGGTAAGGGAGACATTGATCTGACCGGACAGATGGGAGATGTGATGAAGGAATCTGCCATTATCGGTATGAGTTATGTCCGCTCTATCGGCAAGGAGCATAAGATTGATCCGTCCATGTTTAAGGAAAATGATTTCCATATTCATATTCCAGAGGGAGCCGTTCCGAAGGACGGACCATCGGCCGGAATCACGATGGCAACGGCAATCTTTTCTGCAGTGACCGGGAAGCCTGTGCGGTGTGACCTTGCCATGACCGGAGAGATTACCCTTCGTGGAAATGTACTGCCGATTGGCGGTTTAAAGGAGAAGATTCTGGCAGCCAGGATGGCGGGTATTAAGGAAGTGCTTGTTCCTTTTGAAAATAAAAAGGATGTAGAAGAAATTCCGGAAGAGATCCGTGACGGAATTACCATTACTTATGTTAAGAACATGAAGGATGTAATAAAAAAAGCACTTGTGACTGAGTATTAAAATATATACAATGTTAGTAATGATAACGAGAGTATTCCGGACAATCCGGATGCTCGTTCAGAACGTGAGGTTTCAGCATGGTTATTAAAAATGTAAGTCTGGAAACGGTCTGTGGAATTACCAGTAAGATTCCGGACAATCCGTATATTGAATTTGCGTTTGCAGGTAAGAGTAATGTAGGGAAGTCTTCCCTCATTAACGGTCTGATGAACCGCAAGTCTCTTGCGAGAACCAGTGCACAGCCGGGCAAAACACAGACCATTAATTTTTATAATATCAATGATGCCATGTATTTCGTCGATCTTCCGGGATATGGCTATGCAAAGGTCAGCGAACAGGAAAAGGCCAAATGGGGAAAGATGATTGAGAATTATCTGCACAACTCCAGACAGTTAAAGGCAGTATTTCTGCTCATTGATATCCGGCATGAGCCTTCCGGAAATGATAAGATGATGTATGAATGGATCTGCAATCAGGGTTATGAACCGGTCATTATTGCAACGAAGCTTGATAAGATTAACCGGAGCCAGGTTCAGAAGCATGTGAAGATGATCAAAGAGGGTCTGCAGGTGGTGAAGGGAACAATTGTGATTCCTTATTCCGCACAGACCAAACAGGGGAGAGAAGAGATCTACGATTTGTTGGACAGCTATCTGATATAAAGGGGCAAGGAGTGATTTTGAAAAATCAACGGAGCACTTCGTATATCATAAAGGGGCAGAAGCCAACAGGAGGAAGAGGCGGTTATTATGGAAAAAAGAGGAACAGGAATCACTTATGTAAAGGTTGTTGTTAACTTATTAATCATGGCGTTGACGATTCTTTGCTGCTTTCTGGTATTACCAAGAATTATTGTATATTTTATGCCGTTTTTTATTGGCTGGATCATTTCCCTGATCGCCAATCCGATCGTGAGGTTTTTTGAGACAAAGCTTAAGATACGGAGGAAAATGGGGACAGTTGTTGTGATCATTGCCGTACTTGCACTTGTTGTGGGTGGAGGATATTTTTTGATTTCCTGGCTGCTGGAACAGCTGATTTCCTTTATAAATGAAATTCCCGAGATGTGGGCAAATGCACAGGGAGACCTGGAAAACATCGGTAAAAAGCTGATGGTCATGTATCAGTATCTGCCAAAGAACTGGCAGGAGAATCTGGATGGCTTTCAGGTGAAATTCCAGACCATATGGGGAGACTGGGTAAGCACACTCGGAACACCGACGATTACTGCAGTTGGTAATTTTGCCAAAAATCTGCCGTTGATTGTAATCGGGATTATTATGGGTCTGCTGTCTTCCTATTTCTTTGTGGCAGAACCGGATTATCTTCGCGGCATCTGGGGGAAAATACTTCCGCTGGCATTACAGGATCGTATCAACATGATCAAGCGGGGGTTAAAGCGTGCCATAGGCGGCTATTTTAAGGCACAGCTTAAAATTGAGGTATGGATGTATATTCTTCTGGGAATCGGATTCTGGATTCTGCGTGTAAGATATGCTTTCATTATAGCAATCGGAGTAGCCATCTTAGATCTGCTGCCTTTCTTTGGAACAGGAACCGTGCTGGTGCCGTGGGCAATCATCAAGTTTCTGAACGGAGAATACGGTATGGTGATCGGTCTGCTCGTTATCTGGGGAGTCGGACAGTTGTTCCGTCAGATGATTCAGCCAAAGATCGTAGGAGATTCAGTAGGGCTGGATCCGCTGCCAACGTTGTTCCTTTTGTACATCGGATACCGTATGGGAGGTGTCTGGGGCATGCTGCTTTCTGTGCCGATTGGAATTATTATTTTTAATATGTATGAAGAAGGGGTATTCGATACCACCATTAAAAGTATACAGATTCTTTACTCCGGGGCAAGTAATTTCCGCCATATTACCGAGGAGGATATGGAACCTGTCCGCAGGTATAAGCTCCTTGAGCAGGAAAGGCTGAAGAAATCCAGAGAGCGTAAGGAGACCGGGGAAGAATCGAAAGCACAGAATCAGGGAAAATAGTAACTATTCAGTACAGGTCGAAGCATTTACTGCCAAGACCGTAAGAAAATGATTCAGTAATGCAAAATCCCATCGGCGAAGCCGATTTGGAATGGATTTTACATCGTAACTGTGAAGGTACTGAACAGTTACGAAATGTAACAGATAAAGGGTGAACGATGCGTAATTTTAAAATGATTCTTCAATATGAAGGAACACGGTACAAGGGATGGCAGCGACAGGAGAGTACAGAACACACCATTCAGGGAAAGCTTGAGAGCATTTTAACTAAAATGGCCGGTACTCCTGTTGAAATTCAAGGCTCCGGACGAACCGATGCAGGAGTACATGCTCTTGGACAGGTTGCTAATTTCCATGCGGATATCCGGATGTCGGAGCAGGAGATTATGAATTATGTAAACTTTTATCTGCCGGAGGATATTGCAGTGATTTCAGTAAAGGAAGCGTCGGAACGTTTTCACAGCAGACTGAATGCGACCGGGAAGACCTATTGCTATCTGCTGGTTCAATCCGGAATCCCTCATGTATTTGAACGGCGGTTTGCCCATAGAATAGAAGAAAGACTCGATGTGGAAGCAATGGAGAAGGCCGCAGGGTATCTGCTTGGAACCCATGATTTTGCAGCGTTTACATCGACTAAAAAAAGTAAGAAGTCAACGGTCCGGACCATTGATGAGATTACATTTACCAGGGAATACAGTTCGGTGATGCACATCATGACAGAAGTGCAGGAGCCGGATCTGCTTCGGATTACCTATTCCGGGGATGGATTTTTGTACCATATGGTCCGGATTCTGACCGGAACACTGATGGAGGTCGGGATGCAGCTTCGCAGTCCCGAAGAGATTCCGGAAATACTTAAGAGTAAAAATAGAGAAATGGCAGGACCGCTTGTGCCTGCTAAGGGGCTTACACTGATGGAGGTTCGTTATTCGTGAAGAAGAAACTGACTGCGGAAGAAGAAAAGCAGCGCAACATACGATGGATACGAGCCTTGTTTCTGGTTTATTTATTAATTGTCATTAAACTGATTATTTTCAAATATCCGATGGATCAATTACGGGCTATTGCAGCAACGTGGCGTAAGGATGTGATTTTGGAAGGGCTGGATACTGCGAATTTCACTCCCTTTAAAACCATCCGGATGTATATTGATTATGCATATATGCTGAACAGCTTTGAAAATCTGGTGGGAAATATTCTGGTATTTGTACCATTTGGATTCATCCTTCCCTATGTATGGAAAAAGGCCGGCAGCTTTTGGGTCATGCTGCTGAATGCCGTTATCTTTGTGCTTGGGATTGAGGTGTTTCAGTTATTCAGTGCGTTTGGTGCATTTGATGTAGATGATATTATCCTGAATTGTTTAGGTGCAGTCTGGGGCTATCTGTTTTATCTGATTGTGGAAGCAATCCGCCGTAAACGGAACCGAAAGCAGAAGCAGAAGGATAAGCAGACCGGAACAGGGCAAAGAAATAAAATTTTATAAATAGAATTTTAAGCAGAATTTTATAAGGAGGTAATTGCAATGAATTACATTAAGAGTCTGAAGGTGAATTATTCCCTGTCTGCAGTGATCTGCGTCATACTGGGAATTGTTCTGCTGGTATGGCCGGGACAGAGTACCCAGGTGGTATGTATGGTTTTGGGAATCGTTCTGGGAGGCTTTGGTCTCATCCAGATTATTCTGTATCTGGCAACAAAGGAAAAAACGATGGTTTCCCACAGCATGATGATGCTTGGGGTAGTGCTTGCCGTAATTGGCGGCTGGATTGTATTAAAGCCCGAAACGATTATTAAGGCGGTTCCAATGATCGTGGGAATTCTCATTGTGATTCACGGATTTCACAATGCGGTACAGGCAATTGACCTTAAGAAAATGCAGTATGATAACTGGTGGGTAGCGCTTCTTCTGTCTCTTTTGACGGTAGCGTTGGGAGTTGTACTGATCTGCAACCCGTTTACTATTGTGGATACTGTGGTTCGGATTATCGGAGCTTTTCTTGTTTATGATGGCTTATCCGATATGTGGATCCTGTCCCGGGTTTTCAAAACCAAAAAGAACCGGGAGAAGATTATTGACACAGATGCCGTGATTGTAGACGAAGATAAATAGCAGTTGCCGGCCTTGTAAGGCTTTATCACCGTTTTGAGGATAATGAGGAATATACCCTGCTTTTCAGCGGGGTGTGGTGCATGGAGGGGGATTACCTGCACATGGACTTATGTACTGATGCGGGCAACACATCAGGAGGTGCCTGTCCGGTTCTGATTTCCCCATCCGGATGGGTCTTTTGCATTGACGAAATGATAAATTGAGTATACACTTAAAATGTGACTAAGGTCATTGCTCCGGCAATGGCCTTTTTCAAAACAGGAAAGGAAGGCGGCGTTATATGGCAGTCTATGAATTGAAAAATGAACTTCTCTGCGTCACAATTGATTCGCATGGAGCAGAATTAAAATCATTAAAGAGAAATCATGATAATCAGGAATATATGTGGAAGGGAGATCCGGCTTTTTGGGGAAGAACCTCACCGGTGCTGTTCCCGTTCGTCGGAGGTGTCAATCAGAAAAAGTATCGTGTGGATGGCAAAGAATATGCCATGAATCAGCATGGCTTTGCGAGGGATATGGAGTTTTCACTGATCAGTCAGGCTGAGGAGGAAATCTGGTTTGAGCTTCATAGCAACGAAGAAACCCTGCAGAAATATCCGTATGCATTCGTGTTAAAGCTGGGCTATAAGCTTAAAGAGAACAGTGTAGAGGTCTGCTGGCAGGTAGAAAATCCTTCGGATAAGACCATGTTTTTTGCAATCGGTGGGCATCCGGCATTTAACTGTCCGGTTAAGGAGAATACGAAGCAGACGGATTATGTCCTTAGATTTGACGAAAAGCAGCAGGTGGTAAGTACGAAGATTAATAAGGACGGAATGGCAACCGGCAGCAGTACGGTCTATGAGCTGCGGGATGGCATTCTTCCGGTTACCGGGAATCTGTTTGATGATGATGCACTGGTAATAGAGCATCATCAGGCACAGGAAGTGGCTTTGTGCTATGCGGACGGTACACCATATCTGACGGTCCGTATGGATGCTCCGTTGTTCGGTATCTGGTCTCCACCGAAGAAGAATGCTCCGTTTATCTGCATTGAGCCCTGGTATGGGCGATGTGACTGCGAGGGATACAAAGGAGAGCTGAAGGACCGTGCATGGGAAAATGAGCTTCCGGGAAGTGGTATATGGACAGCCTCTTATTTCATAGAAATAGAAATATAATAATTATTTTGATAAGTTAGTAAAAATTGGAGCAGATATTTCTTTTTCGGGGGAGAGAGAAATAGAGCAGCAAAAGAAGTACCGGGGGAATAACCGAAAAGGGGAGTCAGTGTTATGAAACGGAAGATAAACAGAATAAGGCGGAGAAGCGGAATCGTCGGCATATTATTGCTGCTGATTCTGATTATGTATGTGTGGATTGGTTCCCCAAAGGAAAGCAGAATTACCGCATTCGATAATGAAGAGGTATGGGATCTGCAGGGAAGTGTGTATGTCTCCTGTAACGGAGAAGAGATAAAAACAGTATTACCGGGTAAAATAACAGCTAAAGCAGGAGATACGATTGTTATCCGCAGGAAGCTGGATGAGGATTCGGTTTTGGGAAATACCCTCCTGTTTTACTGTAAGCAGGCCCATATCCGTGTTTATCTGGATGAGGAAAGGATCTGGGAGGATCCTGACAGAAGCTTACCATTTCCCATGCTGGAGGGCTCCTATTGGCGTCTGATCCGGATGCCGGCCTTCTATGAGGGGAAGGAGCTTCGTATTGAGATTGTACCGCAGGTGAATCAGTATGCGGGGGAATTGCCGGCGATTTACACAGGAACAAAAGCAAGCCTTGTTTATATGGTTGCCAGACAGGGAATTGTATTTCTGCTTCTTGGCCTGATTGCAGTGATCCTTGGTGTTGCAATTCTGATTATGGGACTTATTATGCGGCATGAGGGTGTGATCGCATCCCGAATGTGTTATCTGGGACTTCTGGCTGTGATAACAGGAATCTGGGGAGTACTGGAGGCACGTGTCACGCAGCTTTTTACCGGAAACATTCCACGGGCATCATATGTGCTGTTTGCCTGCTTCAGTATGCTTCCGGTGTTAATTACGGCATTTGTACTTACTTATGAATCTCTGCGTGATCAGTGGTATATGAAGGCCTTGTTTTATCTGGCGGTTGTAAATTTCGTGGCACAGCAGATTTTGCAGATTACCGGTGTCTTGTATTACATGCAGATGATTACGGTGGTACATATTCTGTTCGTATTGATTCTGTGCGGACTTATTGCATGTTTCTTTACACTGAGAAGAAGCAGGGAAGCAAAGAAGGATTACTTTATTTATAAAGCGATGCTGATTCTGGCTTTGTTCGGTATGGGAGATATTGTCTGGTATTATCTGTTCCCGGCAGGCCGTGTCGGTATTTTCCTTCGAATCGGCATCCTGTTTCTTATTGCGTATCTCGGATATGATACGATCCGGCAGATTGGGCTTCTGCGTATCCAGGAAGCAAAGAATTCTTTTTATAAAGAGCTGGCTTATACCGATATCATGACAGGACTCAACAATCGTACCGCCTATGAAAACCGGGTTGAAAAGATCCGGAAAGTGACGGAGACTTTGCGGGAGAACCACGAAGTGCCGGAAGAAAATGAGAAAAAGAAGGACGATTCCTGGATCATTATGATTGCAGATATGAACTGTCTGAAAGTCATTAATGATGAGCATGGTCATGATAAAGGAGACGAGGCTATTTTCAAGCTGGCTTCTCATCTGAAGAAATATTTCGGACCGGTTGGCGAGTGCTTCCGGATCGGAGGCGATGAATTCTGTGTGCTGGCACCGGATATCCGGGAGGAACGCTTTGAAGAGATCTGCCAGAACTTCCGGGCGGCCCTGGAAAAAGAAGATCAGGAAACTACCTATCCGTTTTCCGCATCTATGGGTTATGTCCTTCTTGACGAATCGGGCATTGATGAGTGTGTGAAGAAGGCCGATCAGAAGATGTATGAGGAAAAACGCAGGAAAGGGCGTGTACGTCTCTAAAGAGTGTGGCTCTGAATGGTTATGAAATCTGTAATTTTAACCGATCTATAAGGTAGAATGGATTCCAAGAAAAGCTAAGGACAGCAGGATCGGAAGAAGAATACGATGCAGGTGAATGGCTATCTGACAGGAGACCGATACACAGGAAACACATCGGCGGGCAACAGCAGTCAGGGAAAGAGTACCGATTACATGGAACTGATTGCCAATTACAAGAAGGAAATTTTTGATAAGGTAAAGAACAACGAAACGGAGGAAGAGATTCAAACAGGCGGCGCTTCCTTTACGCAGTCGAAATGGAGAAAGCTCATGGAGTCTGTGGATCAGCAGATCGAAGATGTCAGGGAGCAGCAGGAGAAACGTGCCGAACAGCAGCAGGAGAAGGCAGAAGCAAAGCGGATCTATGAAGCTGTCAGCACAGGGAAAAAACCAACATTGGAGATTTCTTACAAAAATGCTGACGTACCGTACGGAGAACTGGCACAGGACGGGGTTATCCAATATAACGGAGTAATTTTCGTGTGTGATGAGAAAACAAACAGTATCTGTCTCGGAGACATGAGCGATAAGTCCAAGGTGCTCAATATACCATTATCCGGCGGTGGATGTCTTAAGGTGAACCGTGCGAATATCGGTGATCTGTCTGCCTGTGCCGGAATGTTTTCGCCGGAGGATCTGAACCTGATCATGCGTGCGATTGCACAGGATACGAAGGCACAGGAGATGCTGCTTGAAAAAGAAGATATGGAAGGGGATCCTTTCACATCCCGTCCGGTGGATGCAGAGTAAATTGCGGGAATAAAAAATATATGGCAAAACTTGTCGAGACTTATTCAGATCGGAAATTTGTGCAGACGGTGTCTGCACAAATTCCATGGTTTCATAATATTGCAATTTGGAGAAAATCAAAGATTCAGAACGGTGTATAAACACTTGACAATCTTCTGACACCCGACTAAGATAGATGTAATAAGTTTTGAAAAAGGTAGTGACAAAGAGGAGTACCTGTTTATTCCGGCATCAGAGAGGATGTTCCATCGGCTGAAAGAATATCCGGTCAGGCAGCAGGGAAGGTAGCTTTGGAACCGGAGAACCGAAGGGCATGGCAACAACAGCCGGTAAGTTCTCACGGCTGATCCCCGTTAAAGGATAACGCTTTCGATCAGATAGATGGAAGTGTTTTGAGTGAGAAACAAAGGTGGTACCGCGTAAAATGACGCCCTTTACAGAATTCGTTCTGTGAAGGGCATATTTATTTTTTAGGTAAAGGAGAAAACAATGAGCAAAGAACTGGCAAAGACCTACGACCCAAAAGAAATGGAAGATCGTATTTATGACAAGTGGCTTGCAAAGAAATACTTTCATGCAGAAGTAGATCACAGCAAGACCCCGTTTACGATTGTAATTCCGCCCCCAAATATTACCGGACAGCTCCATATGGGACATGCACTGGATAACACCATGCAGGATATTCTGATCCGTTATAAGAGAATGCAGGGCTACAATGCACTGTGGCAGCCCGGAACCGACCATGCAAGTATTGCAACCGAGGTTAAGATTATCGAGACCTTAAAGAAGCAGGGCATTGACAAGCATGATCTGGGAAGAGAAGGATTCCTTGAGAGAGCCTGGGAATGGAAGAAGGAATACGGCGGAAGAATTATTGAGCAGTTAAAGAAGCTGGGATCTTCCTGTGACTGGGACAGAGAACGTTTCACCATGGACGAGGGCTGTAACAAGGCCGTTACCGAAGTGTTCTGCAAGATGCATGAAAAAGGCTGGATTTACAAGGGAAGCCGTATTGTAAACTGGTGTCCGGTATGTAATACCTCCATTTCCGATGCCGAGGTAGAGTATGAGGAGCAGGCAGGTCATTTCTGGCATATCAAGTATCCGCTGATCGAGGATGACGGAAGTGTCAGCACGACAAAGTTTATTGAGTTTGCAACCACACGTCCGGAAACCATGCTGGGTGATACGGCTGTTGCTGTAAATCCCGATGATGACCGTTATAAGGATCTGGTTGGCAAAAAACTCCTTCTTCCGATTGTGAACCGTGAGCTTCCGGTAATTGCCGATTCTTATGTTGATATGGAATTCGGTACCGGTGTTGTTAAGATTACTCCGGCTCATGACCCGAACGACTTTGAGGTTGGAAAGCGCCATAACCTTCCGGAAATCAATATCCTGAACGACGATGCCACCATTAATAAAAATGGCGGCAAGTTTGAAGGCATGGACCGTTATGCGGCAAGAGATGCCATTGTGAAAGAGCTTGATGAAATGGGACTTCTGGTACGTATTGAGGACTACAGCCACAATGTCGGTACACATGACCGATGCAAGACAACCATCGAGCCGATGATCAAGCAGCAGTGGTTTGTAAAGATGGATGAGCTTATTAAACCGGCAGTAGAAGCGGTTAAGAACGGTGACATTGAACTGATTCCGAAGCGTATGGAAAAGACCTATTTCAACTGGACCGACAACATCCGCGACTGGTGTATCAGCCGTCAGCTCTGGTGGGGACACCGGATACCGGCTTACTACTGTGATGAATGCGGAGAAATTGTTGTTGCCAAGGAAATGCCGAAAGTCTGTCCGAAGTGTGGATGCACCCACTTTACACAGGATCCGGATACCCTGGATACGTGGTTTTCTTCTGCATTATGGCCGTTCTCAACCTTAGGCTGGCCGGAGCAGACCGAAGACCTCAAATATTTCTATCCGACCGATGTACTGGTAACCGGATATGATATTATCTTCTTCTGGGTAATCCGTATGATCTTTTCCGGATATGAACAGATGGGAGAACGTCCGTTTAAGACCGTGCTGTTCCATGGACTGGTTCGTGATTCCCAGGGACGGAAGATGAGTAAATCCCTCGGCAATGGTATCGACCCTCTGGAGATCATTGATAAGTATGGCGCAGATGCGCTGCGTCTTACCCTGATTACCGGTAATGCGCCGGGTAATGATATGCGTTTCTACTATGAAAGAGTAGAATCCAGCCGAAACTTTGCAAACAAGATCTGGAATGCATCCCGTTTCATTATGATGAATATGACAGAGGATTTTGACATACCTTCTACCGGTATAAATCCGCAGGAATTGCAGCTTGCCATAGCAGATAAATGGATTCTTTCCAAATTTAACAGACTGGTTAAGGAAGTTACCGACAATATGGACAGCTTCGAGCTTGGCATTGCAGTCCAAAAGGTATATGATTTCATCTGGGATGAATTCTGTGACTGGTACATTGAAATGGTAAAACCCCGTCTGTACAATTCCGATAACAAGGAAAGCAAGACGGCAGCACTCTGGACTCTGAAGAGTGTATTAATCAATGCATTAAAGCTGCTTCATCCTTATATGCCGTTTATTACAGAAGAAATCTTCTGCACCTTACAGTCCGAGGAAGAATCCATTATGATTTCCAAGTGGCCGGAATATCAGACGGCATGGAATTTTGAACGTGAGGAAAAGGGCATAGAGCTTATAAAGGAAGCGGTTCGTGGAATCCGTAATGTACGGACCAAGATGAATGTTGCTCCGGGCAAAAAGGCAAGTGTGTATGTGGTTACCGAGAATCAGGAACTGAAGCAGGCTTTAGAGGACGGAAGACTTGTATTTGCTTCCCTGGCCTGTGCATCAGAGGTTATCCTGCAACAGGATAAGACCGGAATTACAGATGATATGGTATCTGTTGTAATCTTAAATGCAACGATTTATATGCCGTTTGCAGAGCTTGTGGATATCCGGCAGGAAATCGAGCGTCTTGAAAAGGAAGAGAAGCGTCTTTCAGGAGAGCTTGCCCGTGTCAACGGCATGCTGAACAATGAACGTTTCATGTCCAAGGCTCCGGAAGCCAAGGTGGCAGAAGAGCGTGAGAAGCTTGTGAAGTATTCCCAGATGATGGAACAGGTAAAGGAACGTCTTGCACAGCTTAGAAAATAGGCAGGAACTATGGGACAGGTAACCTATGAAGAGGCCTGTGAGTATATTCTTGACATTCCGAAGTTTGCCGGCAAGCATACGCTGGCAGATACAAAGGAAATGTTAGGGCGGCTTACGGGAAGCAGAATAGAAAGTAAAATCATTCATGTAGCAGGCACAAACGGGAAGGGTTCCGTTTGTGCCTACTTGCAGTCCATCCTGCGGACCGCAGGCTTTCATGTGGGAATGTTCATTTCCCCGCATCTTGAAACCATGCGGGAGCGGATTTTATATGATGGGGAAATGATTCCGCAGGAATCGTTTGTAAAGACATTTGAGCTTGTCAGGGAAGAAAGCGACAGGCAGAAGGAAAAGCATCCATCCTTTTTTGAATTTCTGTTCCTGATGGGTATGTGTTATTTTAAGGAAAAAGAACCGGACTATATCATTCTGGAAACCGGACTTGGCGGCCGGCTGGATGCAACGAACTGTATTGCAAAGCCAAAGCTTTGTGTAATTACGGAAATCGGCTTTGATCATATGCAGTATCTTGGTAATACCCTTGTGGAAATTGCGGGGGAAAAGGCAGGAATTATAAAGCCGGGAACGCCGGTTGTTTATCTGGATAAGAGGAAAGAAACGAGCCGGGTGATCGAGCAGACGGCAGCGGTACTGGAAACACCTGCTATTGCTGTCAAAAAAAGTCAGATCGGGCGTCCGGTTATGCGAAAGAAAAGCATTGATTTTTCTTTCGGTAATGGGTATTATAGATATGATAACCTGATACTTCGGACAACGGCAGCTTATCAGACAGAGAATGCTTCTGTGGCATTGGTGGCTGCACGTTCGTTAAAGGAAGAACGGATTGACGATGAAGCAGTCCGGAAGGGACTATATGACGCGTTCTGGCCGGGACGGATGGAAGAGATTCTTCCCCGTGTTTTTTTGGACGGAGCGCATAACGAAGACGGAATTGAAGCATTTCTTACTTCTGTTTCAGCAGCAAATACAGAACAGGAGAAAGCGGCAGGAAAGAGGCTTCTGTTGTTCGGCGTTGTCGCGGACAAGCAGTATGATAAGATGATTGGCAGGATTGCCGCATCGCAGCTTTTTTCCCATATTGCGGTTACGGTGCTTGCATCGGACAGAAGTGCTTCTATTGATAAACTTAAGGTTGCCTGGGCACAATATAAAACTGCCGATTGCAGCTTTCATGAAAGTGCAGAAGAAGCATTTCATTATATACAATCCATACAGAAAGAAGCAGATACGATTTATATTGCCGGCTCATTGTATTTGGTAGGTCAGATAAAGACCTTAGTAAGGAGAACACCGGATGATTGATTTTGAAGAGGAATTAAAGAAATTCCATCCGAGCCTTGAGGTTGAGGATGCGGAGGATGCTATATTTAATCAGGATTTAACAGATATGGCAGATATTTTGATTAAGATGATTGATAAGATGAAGCCTTCAGAGGAATAGGAGAAGCGGCATGATTTGTTATCGTTGTGGATGCCGTTTGTCAGAGAAGGATTTTTGTACCGGATGTGGCGCAGATGTAGGCTTATATAAGCGGATCATGTTTATGTCAAACCGCTTTTACAATGATGGTCTTGAAAGAGCAGCCGTCCGGGATCTATCCGGAGCTATGAACAGCTTGCGGCAGAGTTTAAAATTTAATAAGAATAATATCGATGCCCGGAATTTACTGGGACTGATCTATTTTGAAACCGGAGAGGTGGTCGAGGCATTAGGCCAGTGGGTCATCAGTAAGAACCTGCGTCCGAACAAGAACATTGCAGATGATTATATCAACCTGCTGCAGACGAACCAGGCAAGGCTTGACGGGTTCAATCAGGCATTGAAGAAATACAACCAGTCGTTAGTGTACTGCTATCAGGACAGTAAGGATCTGGCGGTTATCCAGCTTAAGAAGATTCTTTCGGTGAATCCGAAGTATCTGCGTGCCCATCAATTACTCTCTCTGTTATATATTGATGCAGAGGAATGGGAGAAGGCGCATAAGGAGCTTTTGAAATGTGTTCAGATCGACGCAAATAATACGATGACACTTCGTTATATGCGGGAAGTGAACCGGATGCTGGCACCGGAAGAGGGAGAGAAGAATATTCAGAAGAAGGTTACTTCGAATGGAGTAATCCGTTATCAGAGTGGGAATGAAACCATTATCCAGCCGGTGAAGATGAAAGAAAACAAGGGAGTCTCTTCCCTGTTGAATTTAGGAATCGGGGTGGTAATCGGTGTTGCGATTGCAGCGTGTCTGATTTTACCTGCACGGATTCAAAGTGTGAAGGCCGATATCAATGCAGAGCTGCGTACGGTCAGTGAACAGTCGGATGCGAAGACGGCCACAATCGATGAGCTTGAGCAGCAGGTAACGAAGCTGACCGAGGATAATAAGAAGCTTCAGCAGGAGCTTGGCACCTATGAGGGAACGGATGGAACCTTGCGGGCTTCCGATGCACTGATGATGGCGGCTGATGCTTATTTGAAAGACAATACGGATATTGAGGGCATTGCCACATATATGGAGGCTCTGGAAACCGAAGAGCAGAGTGAAGATTTCGGAAAGTATAAGACCGATTCGTTCGATACCCTGTATGAGGATCTGATGACAGTCGCAGGTCTCCAGCTTGCCACATTTTATTATAACCGCGGCTATGATAATTACCGGGCAGAGGACTATGAGACAGCAATTCCGGATCTGGAGCGTGCTTACCGTTATGATAATACGAACGGCGAGGCATTGTTCTATCTTGGCAATTCCTACAGACGGAATAACCAGGAGGATAAGGCAAAGGAAATCTATGCGCAGGTTATTGATAACTTCCCCGGTACCGAACGTGCAAGCCGGGCAGAGACGTATCTGGCAGAGATTAATAATGCGGAGTAGCAGTGGGACTGCGATAGCCATATAGAAGAATAGAGGTAACTGTGAAGGTACTGAACAGTTACGAATAGAGAGAATTTTACGAAAGAGAGCAGACGGGAGTTTGTTCTCTTTTTCTGTCTTTTAATTCGGTGCATCACACCTTTATTCCGGAGCTGATCTACGGAACTAAGAAGTTCTGTCTGTTTTGGATAAGTGTAAGCTCCGTCGCAAAGGTGTGATGCACCAGATATATAATGTGAATACAGGAATAAAAAGAAAGGGGAAGAAATATGGAGGACAGCTTTCAGGTGATAGAGAATTACCTCATGGTAAGAATGCCGGAGGAAATCGACCATCACAAATCAGTTTACATAAGTAAAAAAGCAGATGATTATATCATGCAGTCCGGGGTGGGAAATGTGGTCTTTGATTTTGAAGATACAAAATTTATGGACAGCTCCGGTATCGGAATCATCATTGGCAGGTACAAGAAAATCTCTTATTTTGGCGGAAAGGTATTCGTGATTAACACGGATACACGGATTAAGAAAAGTCTGATGATATGTGGTTTACATAAAATTATTGAGATTATGGAGTAGAGAGGTGGACATGGATACGAAAAGGAACACAGGTAAGGAAACAAAAAAGATGGTGAAAAATGAGATGGATCTGCGGTTTGATGCAAGGTCGGAGAATGAGGCATTCGCAAGGGTGGCGGTTGCCGGGTTTGTGAGTGTCTTAAATCCGACACTGGAAGAACTTTCGGACATTAAGACGGCAGTTTCCGAGGCAGTTACGAATGCGATCATCCATGGATATGAGATTTATGGAGTGGAGGAGGAAGAGCTTCTGGCAGAAAAGATTACAGATGGACTTTCCGTTATGCCGCAGGTTTTCCTGCATGGCAGGATAGAGGGGGATGTATTGGAGCTGCTTATCCGGGATGAGGGCTGTGGAATTGCGGATATTGAGCAGGCAATGGAACCGCTTTATACGACAAAGCCGGATCTGGACCGGTCAGGAATGGGCTTTTCCTTTATGGAGGCGTTTATGGATGACCTGGAGGTGGAGTCGGTACTTGGACAGGGTACCACGGTACATATGAAAAAGAAGCTGGGAACGACATCATGGATTGAACAAGAGGAGTAGACCATGGTGGATAATGCAGTACTGATTGAACGCGCACAGGCAGGAGAAAAGGAAGCACGTAAGGTACTGATTGAGCAGAATCTGGGGCTGGTTCATCATATTGTGAAGCGGTTTACAGGAAGGGGAATTGAAGCGGAGGATCTGTTTCAGATCGGAACGATCGGACTGATGAAGTCCATTGATAAATTTGATACGCATTTCGAGGTGAAGTTTTCGACCTATGCGGTTCCACTGATTGCCGGTGAAATCAAGCGGTTTTTAAGGGATGACGGGATGGTAAAGGTCAGCCGCAGCATCAAGGAAAACGGGATCCGGGTTTTTGCGGCAAGGGAAAAGCTTCTGAAGGAGAAGAACGGGGAACCGACGTTAAATGAGGTGGCACAGGCAGCCGGGCTTACGGTGGAAGAGGTGGTAACGGCCATGGAAGCCAATCATCAGGTGGATTCCATCTACCGGTCTGTTTATGGAAAGGATGGAAAGGAAATTCTGCTCGTGGATCAGCTCAAATCCCACGGAGAGGAAACGGAAGAGCAGATTATGAACCGGCTGATGGTACGGCAGCTTTTAAAGGATCTTGATGAAACGGAAGAAAAGCTCATCCGTATGCGGTATTTCCAGAATAAAACGCAGACGGTCGTGGCAAAGGAGCTGGGAATCAGTCAGGTACAGGTGAGCCGGATGGAGAAGAAGATTCTGCTGCGGCTCCGGGAACGTATGATATAATGAGCGCAAGAGAGTGGGAACAGGCGAAGCCTGCTCATCGCGAACGGCGAATGCCGATCATGAACGAAGTTCATGATATAAGGAGCATGGCAGGATATAGAAAGAACTTGTCACAGAACTGTGAAACAGGTAAACTATAAAAGAAGATAAACGACATCACATGGTTGACATAACATTAAGCCGGTTCCCAAAGTCAGGTGAAACGTATTTGACATGTGAACGGTGAAAATACAGATTTATTACGAACAGAAAAGGAGTCATAAAGGAACAGCAGGATGAAAGTGAGAGAAATCAGGGAGAAATACCCTTATCTATATGAAACACATCTGCATACGAGGGAGGCCAGTGCCTGTGCAAAGAACTCTGCGCAGGAGATGGTACAGGCAGCGAAGGACTATGGCTATGCAGGAATTTTTGTTACGAATCATGCATGGTATGGCAATACCAGTGTGGATCGGTCTCTGTCATGGGAGGAATGGGTGCATGGGTTCTGTGCGCCTTTTTATACGGCGAAAGCTTATGGAGACCAGATCGGCCTTTCTGTGTTCTTCGGATACGAATCCTGTTATCAGGGAACGGAATTTCTGATTTACGGGGTAGATGAAGAGTGGCTTCTGACCCATCCGGAAATTAAGGATGCAACGATTACAGAGCAGCTGCAGCTGGTACGGGAGCAGGGAGGGCTGGTGATGCATGCACATCCTTTCCGCGAGGAGGCTTATATTCCCAGGGTCCGGCTTTTCCCGGAGCTGGTGGATGGCGTGGAGGGCATCAATGCAACGCACTCGAGTCACTTAAGCACCTCCCACAATGATCCACGGTTTGATGAAAGAGCGATTGCCTATGCGAGGGAACATGACCTGCCGATGAGTGCAGGCTCCGATGTACACAGCACACTGATGCTAGGAGGCGGCATTGCCTTTCAGATGCCGTTAGTATCGGGGAGGGATTATGCGGAACGCATCCGTGGCAGAAAAGAGGATTATGTACTGACGAACGGGGATCACTGGTTTGACCGTTTCGGAAACCGGATTGACGACTGACAGGAGCAGGAAGATGAAATTGTTACACGTGGCGGATCTTCACATTGGAAAGATTGTGAATGAATTTTCCATGCTTGAGGATCAGAAATATATTTTAGAGCAGATTTTACAGACAGCGATTGTACAGAGGGTGGATGCAATTCTGATTGCCGGGGATCTTTATGACCGGTCGATTCCACCTGCCGATGCAGTGGCTGTTTTTGATCATTTTCTGACACAGGCACTTGGACATCAGATCAGAATGATTATGATTGCGGGAAACCATGATTCGCAGGAGAGGGTTTCTTTCCTTGAAGATGTATTGCAGGGGCAAGGACTTTATATTTCCGGTGTGCCAAAGGAGGAGCTTAAGACGGTGCGTCTTCAGAATACCGAAATTGTTCTGCTTCCTTTTTGCAAGCCATCCCAGGTGCAGTGCAGCACCAGTGAGGAAGCTGTCCGGAAGCTGCTTTCCGGTTATTGGGAAAAGGAGAAGGAGCAGACCGGGGATGAAAAGAAGAGCCGGATTCTTGTGACTCATTATTTCGTGACAGACAGCGGAAGGGAGCCGGAGTTATCGGACAGTGAAGCCACGATCCATGTAGGAAGCCTTGACAATGTGGATGCATCCGTGTTTGAGGGGTTTGATTATGTGGCGTTAGGCCATATTCATAAGAAACAGCAGATCGGGCAGAGACCCGTTTATTATGCAGGGGCACCGTTAAAATATTCGTTTGGTGAAGCAGGGAGCATAAAGGGTATGCTTCTTGTTACCGTGGGCGATGAGGGACTTAAAAGGGTAGAGGAGCTGCCGCTTACCCCACTGCATGATATGCGTAAGATCAAAGGAACGCTGCAGGAGCTTTTAAAGCAGGGAAGAGAAGAGGGGGAAAAAGCCCTCGACTATGTGCAGGCATGTCTTACCGATGAAGGGGAGCTCATTGATCCAATGGAGACCCTTCGGAGTGTTTATCCGAATGCGATGCAGATTATCCGTGCCGGAAAGGAAGAAATCCAGATGGAGTTTTATGCAGGAGCTGTGGCAGGAAGAGGATCCTTGCGGAAAAGGGATGCCGGTTCTTTGTTTCAGGATTTTTATGCAGAAATCAAAGAACAGGAAATGACGGAGGAACAGCTCCATTATATAACCGGTGTAATCCGGGAGGCAAAGGAGAGACTTGAGGGATGAAACCAGTAGAATTACGGATCAGTGGCTGGGGCCCCTACAAGGAGCTTCAGACGATTGATTTTACAAGGATGGAGGAACGCGGGCTGTTCCTGATTACAGGTGCGACCGGAGCCGGCAAGACGACGATTTTTGACGCCATCATGTATGCCCTGTATGGCTGTATGAGCGGTGAGGTACGGGAAAAGGGGGCGGTGCGGTCAGACTTTGCAAAGCCGGATACGCCCACCTTTGTGGAGCTGTTGATGACACATAAAGGCGAAAGCTATCACATTTACCGGAACCCGGAATATCTGCGTCCCCGCAAGCGTAAGGGAGCGGATGGAAAGGAACTGACGAAGGAGAAGGAAAAGGCGATTCTGACGCTTCCGGATGGAAGCAGTGTCGAGGGCAGCAGTGAGGTCACCCGGAAAATCGAGGAGCTGCTTTGTCTGGATTACCGTCAGTTCAAGCAGATTTCCATGATCGCACAGGGCGAGTTTACGAAGCTCCTGACGGCATCCTCGCAGGAAAAAACGAAGATCTTCCGGCAGATTTTTGATACCGGCCTGTACGAGAGGATTGCACAGCTCTTAAAGGAGCGTTCCAACGCAATTTATAAAGAGGTGAGCGGATACCGTCATAAAATGGATGAGGATGTGGAACTGTATCATCCTTCGGAAGAGTCCGCAGAGGCATTTGCGGCACTGGTGAAAGGGGAAGCCTATGATTATGAGGCTGTGCTTGCGTTCTTAAAGGAAGAAAAGAAGCGCATCGGGAAGGAAGAAAAGGAAGTCCTTGCGCAGTATCAGAAATTAGAGGAGCGGACGCTTGTGCTGAACGGGAAGCTGGTGGAAGCACAGAAGGCGGCAGAGCTGCAAAAGAGCCTCGAGAGGGAAACGGAGAGAAAGCAGCTGTTAGATCACCGGAAGGAGGAAATGCAGCAGAAGGAAATACTTCTGTGGAAGGCAGACAGGGCAGGGGAAATCCGTCAGCAGGAGCTTTTATGCGAGGAATCCGCTAAGCAGATCGATAAAATAAAACAGCAGATCCGGCATCTTCAGGAGGAAATCGGATTACGTGAGCAGCAGATCCTTACCCTGCAGAAGCTGCCGGAATATCAGGCTGACTTTGAAGCAGCCTGCGAGCTGAAGGAGAAACTGTCGGGGCAGGAACAGGAAAGTGAACATAATATTAAATTATGTAAACAACTGGAGGCGCAGCTGAAACAGCTGCAGGAGCTCTACCTAAAGCTGGAACGGGAAGAGCTGCTTGCACGGCAGGCATATGAAGAAACAGAGCGCCGGTATCGTCATAACCTTGCAGGTATATTGTCATCGGAGCTTGAAGAAAACCGGCCCTGTCCGGTCTGTGGATCCCTTCATCATCCGGCACCGGCGGCTGTCACAGAAGAGCATCTGACCAGGGAAAAGGTCGATCAGGCAAAGAAGGCATGGCTTCAGAAGCAGGAAAAGACCATGCACCAGCATGGAGAAACCATGGCTGCGAAGGGAAAGGCAGAACAGGCGAAGGAAAAGGGCGGTGAGCTTTTAAAAGCCATCGGACAGATGCAGGAACAGATGGATCAGCTTCCTGCAGAAATCAAAGCACTTTTGTTGAAATATACCCGGAAATCCTTTGAAGGGGAACTGAACCGCCTCTTACAATTACGTGTCGAGCGTGCAGAAAAGCAGGAGCAGATCCTTACCTTACAGGAGGAGCTTCAAAAGGGACAGGAGCTTTTCAGAGAAAGAGAAGAGGAAAGGGATATCCTCTTAACGAAGTATGGCTTTGCTTCCAGGGAGGAATATCAGGGCAGTCTTCTTTCAAAGGAGCAGATCGAGGCCGGGAAGAGAGAGCTGCAGGACTATGAGAAGAACTGCAGGGCAAATGAAGAGCTGCTGCAGCATCTGAAGGAACAGGTACAGGAGCTTGTTCTTGCGGATCCGGTAAAGCTGAAGGAGGAGCTTAAGGAAGCTCTGGAAGAAAAGCGGGCTGTGCAGCAGATGCTTTCAAAGAAGCAGGAAAGCCGGAATCTTACGGAGAGAACATATATTTCTTTAAAAACAAAGCTTGCCGGTCTTAAGGAGACTATGGAGCGTTATACCCTGGTTAAGGGGCTGGATGATCTGGCAAACGGGAATAATAAGAAACGGCTTGTCTTTGAGCAGTATGTTTTGATTTCCTGTTTTGAAGAGATTCTGTATGCGGCAAACCTGCGGCTGCAGACAATGAGTGCTGGAAGATATGAGCTGCGGCGTGTACGGGGAATTGTGGATGCCCGCAGCAAGGACAATCTGGAAATGGAAGTGCTCGACTATTACACCGGTAAGTACCGCTCAGTGAAAACCTTATCGGGAGGAGAATCCTTTAAGGTCTCCTTAAGCCTTGCCCTTGGCATGAGTGATGTCATTCAGGCACAGAGCGGTGGAATCCGGGTGGAAACTATGTTTATCGATGAAGGCTTCGGTACTCTTGATGGAGAATCACTCGATCAGGCGTGTCTGGTACTGCAGGGATTAACGGAGAGCAACCGGCTGATCGGACTTATTTCCCATGTGCCGGAGCTGTCCGAGAAGATTCCGGATCAGATCCGTATTCATAAGACGAATACTGGAAGCTATGCCGAAGTTGTGATACAGTGAGTAATAAAATAAAAGGAAAGAGGTAACTATTCAGTACAGGTCGAAGCATTTACTGCTGAGACCGTAAGAAAATGATTCAGTAATGCAAAATCCCATCGGCGAAGCCGATTTGGAATGGATTTTGCATCGTAACTGTGAAGGTACTGAACAGTTACAGAAAGAGATTTTATGAGAAAGAACATTTTATATAGATTATATGGAAGAATCGCAGCAGGCCTGATTCTTACGGCACTTTTCTTAACCGGCTGCCAGCATGGCAGTCAGACGGCGCAGGATGCGGCAGAGGAGCCAACCGTGGTGCTGACCGGTGGGTTTGCCCGTAACGAAGTATTTAAAATTGAATCCATGTCGGGGACGCTTCCTGAAATCATGGTATATCTTGTGAATATGCAGGAGCAGTACGAGAGTGTCTACGGAAAGGAGATCTGGCAGAGGGATCTGAACGGAACGACGATGTCAGAAAGCGTGAAGGATACCGTGCTTGCCAATCTGGCCCAGGTAAAGGCAATGAATCTTCTGGCGCAGAAGCATAATGTGACACTTGATGAGATGGAGAAGCAGTTTGCCAAAGAGGCAGCGAAGGAATATTATGAGAGCCTGAATGAGACAGAAATTGCCGTGATGCAGGTCAACGAAGAAATTCTCACACAGATGTATGAGGAATATGCCCTTGCGAACAAGGTATATGAATATATTATCAAGGACATCAATCCGGAAATCAGTGATGATGAGGCAAGAACCATTACCGTGGATTACATTCTGATTAAGACCTATACAACCGACGGTACGGGGGCGAAGATTGAGTATTCCGAGGAAGATAAGGACGAAGCCAGGAGCCTTGCTGAGGACATTTTACGTCAGGCGAAGGAAGAGGGGAGCGACTTTAAGGAGCTGGTTTTAAAGTACAGTGAGGGCGATAAGGGAACCTATTCCTTCGGAAAAGGCGAAACGGAAGAAGCCTTTGAACAGGCGGCCTTTAACCTTGCAACCGGGGAGATCAGTAATCTGGTGGAGACACCGTCCGGCTTTTATATCATCAAATGCTTAAGCACCTTTGACAAGGATCAGACGAGCGCCAATAAGGTGAAAATCGTGGAAGAAAAGCGGGAAGAGGTTTTTGGCGAAGAATACGATGCTTTTGCACAGGGACTTACGCGCGACATCAATGAAAAGCTCTGGAAATCAATTTCACTTGTGGATGACGGGAATGTTTCTACCCAACAGTTTTTTGATATCTATCATGATTATTTTGGTTGACATAACATAATAAAAGAACAGCAGAAGATGGATAAATATTGATTTTTAAATTTGTTAGCACTCATTCTTGATGAGTGCTAAATTTTTCTTGACTTTTTCTGAAAATGGACTTACACTTACTGTTATAAGAAAAACCGTAACTGTTCCATAGATTTACAGTTACAAAAAGGAGTGATTATTGTGGCAGAAAAACACGGTAGTTTATCAATTAATAGTGAGAATATATTCCCCATTATCAAGAAATGGTTATATTCCGACCATGATATCTTCTTCAGAGAGCTGATATCCAATGGCTGTGATGCAATTACGAAGCTGAAAAAGCTGGATATGATGGGTGAATATGCGTTACCCGAAGATTACAAGGGTAAGATTGAGGTCATTGTCAATCCGGAAGAGAAGACCCTGAAATTTATCGATAATGGTATTGGTATGACCGCTGATGAGGTGGAAGAATACATCAATCAGATTGCATTTTCCGGTGCGACCGATTTCATTGAGAAGTACAAGGATAAGACAAATGAGGATCAAATCATCGGTCATTTTGGTCTTGGCTTTTACTCTGCATTTATGGTAGCAAACGAGGTACATATCGATACCCTTTCCTGGCAGAAGGATGCAAAGCCGGTTCACTGGGAATGTGACGGTGGTACGGAATTTGATATGACCGAAGGAACGAAAACCGATATCGGAACGACCATTACACTTTTCCTTAATGAAGATGTACTGGAGTTCTGTAATGAGTATCGTGCAAGGGAAGTCATTAAGAAATACTGTTCCTTCATGCCGACCGAGATTTATCTTTCCAGGGAGAATACCACAGAGACACAGACCATCAAGGCATCTGAGAAGCTGGATACCGATGTGGTTATCGAGGAGATCAAGCCGGAGAAGGAAGAGGACGAGCTGAAGCTGAAGATACGGAAGCGTCCGGAGCTGTTAAATGAAACGCAGCCCCTGTGGATGAAGCATCCGAATGAATGTACGAAAGAAGAATATCTGGAATTCTACCGTAAGGTATTTCAGGATTACAAGGAGCCTCTGTTCTGGATTCACCTGAACATGGATTATCCGTTTAACTTAAAGGGTATCCTGTACTTCCCGAAGATCAACATGGAATATGAATCAATCGAAGGTGTGATCAAGCTTTATAACAATCAGGTCTTCATTGCAGATAATATTAAGGAAGTTATTCCGGAGTTCCTGATGCTGTTAAAGGGTGTCATCGATTGTCCGGATCTGCCGTTAAATGTATCCAGAAGTGCGCTGCAGAACGATGGTTTTGTAAAGAAGATTTCCGATTATATTACGAAAAAGGTTGCAGACAAGCTTTCCGGTATGTGTAAGACCGAGAAGGAAGAATACGACAAATACTGGGATGACATCAGTCCGTTCATCAAGTTCGGCTGCTTAAAGGATGATAAATTCTGTGAGAAGATGACCGATTACATTCTCTTTAAGAACCTGGACGGCAAGTATCTGACATTGCCGGAATGCCTTGAGGTTAATAAAACCGATCCTGATGAGACCGGGGAAAATGAGACAGAAGAAAAAGCCTCCGATACGGAAGTTGTAGATGAGAACGGCAATGTAGTAAGTGAAGAGAAGCCGGATTCTGAAGAAAATGCGGAAGAAGAAAAGAAAGAGAAGATCATTTATTATGTAACGGATGAAAAGCAGCAGGCACAGTACATCAGTATGTTTAAGGCTGCCAAAATGGATGCGGTAATCCTGACACATAATATTGACCAGCCGTTTATCTCCCAGCTCGAAGCAAAGAATGAAGGAATCAAATTCATGCGTATCGATGCCGATCTTACCGATACCTTTAAGGCAAAGACAAGCAAGAAGGCAGAGAAGGAGCTTTCCGATGCAGCAGAAGCAATCAGTAAGGTGATGAAGAAGGTCTTAAAGAAAGACAAGATCGCTGTTAAGGTGGAAAAGCTGAAAAACAGAAAGATCGCTTCCATGGTAACCCTTTCCGAGGAGAGCCGCAGAATGCAGGATATGATGAAGATGTATTCCATGCCCGGAATGGATATGGGTGAATTCGGAAAAGAGGGCGAAACACTGATTCTCAATGCAAATCATCCTCTGGTAGAGTATGTGTTGCAGAATACCGATGGAAAGAATGTCGATATGATCTGTGAACAGCTGTATGACCTGGCTCTGTTACAGCATGCACCGCTCGAACCGGAGGCTATGGCAAAGTTTGTTCAGAGAAGCAACGATATTATGATGCTGTTAACCAAATAATCGTTATAGTTCAGCCATGGACATTCATAAGTTGCCGGATGGTACGGTTACAGAACTGTTACAGGATCTTAATGCATCGATCCATTATGGAAAATGAGTAACTATTCAGTACAGGTCGAAGCATTTACTGCTGAGACCGTAAGAAAATGATTCAGTAATGCAAAATCCCATCGGCGAAGCCGATTCGGAATGGATTTTGCATCGTAACTGTGAAGGTACTGAACAGTTACGAAAATGAATAGATCATAAGCAGGACCTCTGCATAAAATATACTAAGTATATCTTATGCAGAGGTTTTTTATGCCTGAAAAGGAGAATGAAGCAGGAAGAGCCGCCGTGGGAGAGTCCGGCCGGCTGCGGATTATGGTGACTTCTTCCATTGGAATGATTCCGGTGCAGAATGCACGGATTACCATTTCCTATAAAGGAGTACCTGATGTAACCGTAGTGCAGCTTGATACGGATAATTCCGGACAGACGGAGACAATTGATCTGCCGTCCCCTCCGATTGACTACAGCATGGAGCCGGGGCGGCTGGAACAGCCCTATTCCGAATATAATGTCCGGGTGGAGGCCGAGGGCTATGAGCCGGTAGAGGTATCGGGAACAGAGATCCTTCCGGAGGTGACGGCATGGCAGAATGTGGAGATGAATCCGTCAGAAACCTCCGAAGAAGACAGTGAAATCATTGTGATTCCGGAGCATACACTTTATGGGGAGTACCCGCCCAAGATTGAAGAGGATGAAATCAAGCCCATTGAGGAAGGTGAGATTGTATTAAGCCGGGTAGTTATTCCGGAATATATCGTGGTACATGATGGTGTGCCGGATGACTCCACTGCCAGAAATTATTATGTGCGTTACCGGGACTATATCAAGAATGTAGCGTCCTCCGAAATCTATGCGACCTGGCCGGAGAGTACGATCTATGCCAATGTTCTTGCGATTATGTCCTTTACCTTAAACCGCGTGTATACGGAGTGGTACCGCAATAAGGGCTACAATTTTACGATCACATCTTCCACAGCCTACGATCAGAAATGGATCTACGGACGCAATATCTATTCCAATATCAGTCTGATTGTGGACACGATTTTTGCAAACTATCTGTCAAGGCCGGGGGTGCGGCAGCCAATCTTTACCTCTTACTGCGACGGGCAGCGTACGACCTGCAGAGGATTAAGCCAGTGGGGCTCCAAGTATCTTGGCGATCAGGGGTACACGCCGATTGAAATTATCCGCTATTATTATGGAAGCGATATGTATATCAATTCTGCAGTGAGTGTGTCGGGAGTTCCGGCGTCCTGGCCGGGCTACAACCTGAGCATCGGCGCTTCCGGAGAGCATGTGCGCACAATCCAGCGGCAGCTGAACCGTATTGCACAGAATTATCCGGCGATCCCGATTGTTTCAGTCGATGGAATTTACGGACAGGGAACCGCAAATGCCGTTAAGACATTTCAGAGAATCTTTGGACTTCCGCAATCCGGTATCGTGGATTTTCCGACCTGGTACAGCATTTCCAATATTTATGTGGCGGTATCGAGAATCGCAGAGCCAGGGTGAATCGGGCCGTATTTCAGAAACACAGGAGGGTAGTTATCCTCCTGTGTAAAGCACATAATGAATGCAAGTTGAAGATGAAGCATGAGGTACGAGTGAACAGCAGCGGGCATAGTAACAGTTCAGCCATGGACATTCATAAGTTGCCGGATGGTACAGATTGGCTAACAAATATACGTGCTTTCCGGCAACTTATTTCATGTTGGGCGTCCGCCCTATAGAAATGATTGTATAAGCTGCCCTTAGTGAGCAAGCTCCCACGGTCATCTTGCACAATCATTTCTGCATGGCTGAACTGTTACCAGACATAAATTTAGGTGGCTTGAAGGAGTTGCGAAGTTGCAGCAAAAAATGGTATACTAATTATGTATATGCAGATACACATTTTACCGGAGGGATAAGTGGCGTGAGGGAAGTTGTCGACCGGATACTGGAAGGAAATTTTAATAATGATGTACATTCCTTGAGCTTTTCAAGTCCATTGATTGAATTGAAGTTAGAGCCCGGAGAAAAGTACGAAGGAAGCTTTACCATTTTCGGAAAGCCCAATGTCATGACGGAAGGAACGGTTTCAACGACGGAGCTGCGCATGAAGTGTCTGGTGGAATCCTTTACCGGTACAGAAGAAGAGATCCCTTATGTGTTTGATGCGGCAGGAATGATTCAGGGGGACTCTTTGAAGGGTGAATTCCGTGTGATTTCTAATCAGGGGGAATATCTGATTCCGTATCATGTGGAAATTGACAGTGAGAATCTGAATTCCAGCCTTGGAAGCATTAAGAATCTGTTTCATTTTGCAAACCTTGCGAAATCAAGCTGGGAGGAGGCTGCAAACCTGTTTTTCTCAAAGGATTTCGAACAGGTTTTACAGGGGTCGGATAAGCAGTATCTGAATACCTACCGGGGACTTGTGAAGGACGGCAGGAAGGAACAGTATCTCGAAGAATTCTTATTACAAATCAAAAAGAAACAGCAGATTGAATATATTATTGAAAATCAGGAGATCCGTATGGAAAATCCGGAGGGAATTACCGAAGGGCGTGTGGTGATCCAGCGTAACGGCTGGGGGTATTCCCAGCTTTTCGTGGAAGCGGAAGGAAGGTTTCTCCGCATGGAAAAGGACATGATCCGTGAAGAGGATTTTCTGGGAAATTGTTACCGGTTCTCCTTTTACGTGGATGCGGACAAGCTTCATGCGGGCAGGAACTATGGGAAGATCCGCTTCACCAATGCCTACACCTCATCAGAAGTGACGGTAATGGCTTACAAACAGCGGATTGACCGCAAATTCAACGAAGCAATCCGGCAGAAGAAGCATGCCATTGTGGAATTGATGCAGTACTATGAAGCCTTCCGTACGAAGCAGATCAGTGCGTCGTCCTGGATGAATGAAACGAGCCTGATTATGGACCGGCTTCAGGGGCTGGATGAACAGAATCCGGCCTATATGCTGATGCGGGTACAGCTCTTAATTACCCAGGAGAGAACGAATGAGGCCAGGTGGCTTCTCGAACAGGCCGATGAGCTTCTTGCAGGAAACTATAATCCGACCTTATACTGCTATTACATGTATCTTTCTACCCTGCTAAACCGTACCGAAGAGTACATTGATGAGATGGCAGGGCAGGTAGAGAAGATTTTCAGGGAAAATATGGATGATTGGCGCATTGCATGGCTTCTCATCTACCTTTCGGACGATTATTCACGGAGCCCTTCGAAGAAGTGGATTGTTCTTGAGGAACAGTTTGCCAAGGGAGCGACAAGTCCTGTTCTGTATATTGAGGCATATCATCTGATCCGGAATAATCCATCGATTCTGATGCAGCTTGATGATTTCGAGATTCAGGTGTTATCTTATGCAGCCAGAAAGCAGCTTCTTACCGCAGAGGTGGTGGAGCAGATTGTCTATCTGGCGAAGAAGCTGCGCGGATACCGGAAGCCGCTTTACCGGATTCTGCGTGTCTGCTATCAGGTACTGCCGACCGATGAAGTACTGCAGACGATCTGTACGATCCTGATTAACGGCAATATTACGACTCCGGAAGCCTTTGCCTGGTATGAAAAGGGCATTGGAAAGGAACTGCGTATCACCCGTCTGTATGAGCACTATATGATGTCACTGGAGCTCAAGGATGATGTGGTCATTCCGAAAATGGTACTGATGTATTTTGCCTTTGACAGCAGCCTGGATGGTTTACATAATTCGTTCCTGTATGCCTATGTCTATCGGAATAAGGCTGTTTATCCGGAGCTTTATGAAAGCTACAGGGAGCATCTGGAACGGTTTGTGGTCTTCCAGATTTTAAAGAAGAGAAACAATAAATGGCTTGCTTACTTATATAAGAATCTGGTTACGGAAGGAATGCTTACCGAGGAGATTGCGGAAGGACTGGTAACGGCCATTTTCCTGCAGGAGCTGCATTTGAAACGGAAGGACATCAGCAGGGTCTGTGTTATCTATGACAGCTTAAAGGAAGAACAGGTGTATCCGGTTACGGGACAGGTCATGTATCTGCCGTTATATGGAAACAGTTACCGGATGATACTGGAGGATTTTAAGGGGAACCGCTTTTGCAGAGAGGAAGAATATGAGCTTGAACGGCTCATGATTCCGGACAAGATTGCCGGGATGATTGCCCCGTATGTAAAGGATGAGATTCTGTTTGATCTGTGGCTGTGTGAAAAGGGACACCAGCTTCTCCCGGTCAGCGAAAGCAACAGGGAGCATATGAAGCAGATTATGGAGTCCCCGCTTGTAAAGGAGTCCATCCAGAAGGAAATACGCTTAAAGCTTATGCAGTACGATTATGACCATGATCAGATGAACGAGCTGGATGAAGTTTTGAATGATCTTAAGCCGGAGATGATTTTCCGTGACAGCATGTCCCGGATGATACGGTTCATGGTAATCCGGGGCATGTATGAGAAGGCTTACGAATGGATCAGCCTCTGCGGCGGAGAGGGCATCGAAGCAAAGATTATCGTGCGGCTGTGTGGGCGGCTTTTAGCTCTCGATGGAATGAAAGAGGATCCGGTGATGACGGCGCTGATTCACCGTGCATTTCTGTCGGGAAAATATGATGAGCTTTTATTGAATTATCTGAACCTGTATTTCAAGGGAACCGTAAAGGAAATGCGGGATGTCTGGAGTACTGCGGAATCCTTTGGCGTGGACACGCTGGCAATTGAGGAGCGGATCCTGATTCAGATGCTGTATACGGATGCCTTTGTCGGAAATGCGGCAGCTATTTTCCAGAGCTATGTAAAGAAGGGGGCAGATCCATCGGTAGAGCTGGCATTTTTAGCCCAGTCCTGTCATGATTATTTCGTAAAGGACAAGGTGACCGATCCTTTTATTCTGAATGAGGTAGAGCGGATCTGGGAAGAGGAGCAGGCGCTTCCGATGGTGTGCAAGCTCGCCTATACGAAGTTTTATGCCGGGCATAAGGAACAGACGAACGAAAAGGTTTCCAGAAATCTGCTCATTTTCCTACGGGAGATGACAGCGGAAAAGATGGTGTTCCCGTTTTATAAGGAATTTGCAGAAAATATTACCTTTATGCATAAATATATGGATAAGACCATGGTGGAGTATCATGTCCATGATGGAAACCGTGCCGTAATTCATTATCTGGTTGAGCGGGAAGGAAATGTGGAGAACGAGTACCGCAAGGAAGAGATGAAGAACATGTATGACGGCATATGTGTGAAAGAATTCGTCCTGTTCTTTGGGGAACGTCTCCAGTATTATATTGTGGAGCTTGAGGACGGAAAAGAGCAGCTTAACGAGAGCGGCACCTTCAGCCGGAGTGATACGGACACAAACCAGAAGATCAGCCGGTATAATCTGATTAATGACATTGCCATGGCACGGACGCTGAAGGACTATGATACCATGGAAAGCATGCTTTTTGAGTACTATGATTATTCATATTTGTTAGACGAATTGTTTTCAATGAAGTAGGGTAACTGTAAAGGTATTGAACAGTTATGAAGTAGGAGTTGAACATGTTACAGGAAAACAGGGATTTGGCAGGAAAACGGAATAATGCAAAGATGGTCATCGGGTATGACCTGGGGAGGCAGTTTTCCCAGGTGAGCTATTATGCCGTTGGTGATGCGGATCCCTGCACGGTTTCTCCGGTGGCAGGCACTGAGCAGTATAACATTCCTACTGTGTTATGTAAACGAGTTGGCGTAAGCCAGTGGTATTATGGGAAAGAAGCCCTGAAGAATCAGGGCGAGGAAGGAATTCTGGTAGATCACCTTTTGGAAAAGGCATTGCAGGGAGAAGAGGTTCTCGTTGAGGAGACAACCTTTGACCCGGTGGCACTGCTTACCCTCTTTATCAAACGAAGCCTTGCAACTCTCAATATGCAGGTTTCCTTAAACCGTGCGGAGGTTTTCATGTTTACGGTGGAGGAGCTGACCCCGCGTATGGTAGAGGTGTTGGGGAAGGTGGTATCCGGACTGCAGCTTAAATGTCCGCAGATCTGTTTTCAGAGCCATATTGAGAGCTTTTATTATTATATGCTTCACCAGCAGGCAGAGCTTTGGAAGAGAGAGGTTTTTGTTTTTGAATATAATGACACCCTGAAAACCCTGCGATTTCAATGTAACCGTCATACGACCCCCAGGGTTGTGTTTATCGAGCATCTGGATTATCCGGAGATGAAGAGAGTGGACTGGGCAGAGGATGAAGCACAGCGTATGGCACAGCAGCAGGAGCTTGATGCACAGTTCGGGCAGTTGTGTGAAAGCTGTCTGCACGAAACAGATGTATCGACCGTATTCTTAATCGGAGAGGGCTTTAAGGAGGGATGGACCAGGGAATCCTTAAAGATCCTGTGCCATAACCGCAGAGTGTTTCAGGGAAACAATCTGTATAGCAAGGGCGCCTGCTATGCCGGAATGGAAAAGCTGAATCCACAGGAGAGTACGCGGGAATATGTTTATCTTGGAGAAGATAAGCTCAAATCCAATATTGGAATGAGAGCGCTGCGCAGGGGCGAGGATTCCTATCTGGCCATTCTGGATGCCGGTGTGAACTGGTATGAGGCGAAAACAGATTTTGACCTGATTCTGGAAAGCGGAAATGTACTGTGCTTTACGATTACGCCACTGACCGGTGAAAATATTATGGATAAGACCGTCACACTTGACGGACTGCCGGAGAGACCCCGTTGTACAACGAGATTACGGATCCATGCGGAGATGACGGCAATACATACTCTGACGCTGGAAATCACCGATATGGGATTTGGAGAACTGTTTAAGAGCAGCGGCAGGGCATGGACACATACCCTGCAGGTATGAGGATCCGGTAGTTTATACACCAGAAAGGAATTCAGATGGTAAGCCGAGTATTAATCTGTACAGGAAAATATGCCAACGAACCCTATCATTTAGAGAAGGTCTGTGTGAATGTATACTGCGTGGAAGAGCTGTGTTATCTGTTTGCAAACAATCCGTTTATGATTAACACAGAGATCATGGATAAGCACCTTCCGGAATGGCTGCGGGAACAGTGTGGTCTCCCGGAGCTGGCAGACCGGCTTACGCTTGCCATGAAAAAAGGAATTCAGGCAGGGGAGTTTGTTGACATAATAATTGATTATGTCAACTATTGCACTGAGGCAGAAATTGCCAGGATGGATGAAATTCTGAAGAGCAATGCCGGATTAAATGATTTTGAACGGAAGAAAAAGCAGGCGGATTATCTGTTGCAGAACAACCGTCATCTGATGGCACTCAGGGAGTACGAAGATCTGAACCGGGAGCTGCCCGATACGGAGAATGCCCTGCGGCCTGCCATTTATCATAATATGGGTTATGCCTATGCAGGACTTTTCATGTTTGATATTGCGGCGAAGTATTATAAGCGTGCCTATGAAATGTCAAAGGACGAGGAGTCAGGGGTGCAGTACCTTTCTTCCTTACGCAGTTATCTGTCAGAGGAAGAATACATCCGTTTTATTGCGGAGCATTCGGAATACCATGAGCTTTCGCTGGAGCTTGAAAAGAAGATTACAACGGCAAAGGGGGAGTTCGAGGCCTCGCGTGAAAACCGGATGCTGTCGGCATTGAAGATATATAAGGAAGAGGGGAATGTGGCTTCCTATTACGAAGAAATTGATAAAATTATCTATCGGCTGAAGGAAGATTACCTGCAGCTTGTTGAGGAATAAGAATGGGTCTATTACAACGGATTTTTAACTGGAAAAGGGATTATGAGGAGGCTTACGAGGTCGAGGAGTGGAATGAAATCGTCTATGACCGTGACGATTTACAGGTTCATAACCGGAAGCAGCGTGAGGAATATGTGAGGGGGTGCCTGGAGCAGATTGCAGAGGCATCCAGGGAGGTAGAAAATCTCCAGCATGAATATCAGGTGGTCACCTCGCATCTTAAGGATATTGAAGAGATTGAGGCACTGCCGGAGAATGAAAGCCGCCTGCTTATGGAATGTGCCAAACGGATAGATACGCTCGAGAGGCAGCAGTCCGGCTACAAGGAACGGAAAAACCGTATGACGGATGAGAAGTTTTATCAGATGGAATGCATGGAAGAGGAAGTGCAGGAGGCATATGAGAAGCTTGAAAAGGCGGAAGAATACCAGAACCTGATTAAGCGGGATCTGCGCCGCCTCGACAGTGAGCGGCAGGCCTACGGTTTCCGGAAGATCGAACTGCGGCATCTGATGAAGGATACCCGTTCGATGACGATTGTCTGCGCAACGGCAGTGATTTTCTGTTTGCTGTTACTGTTGATTTTACAGTATGCCTTTTCCTTTGACGTGAAGATTGGTTATCTGGCGGCCGGGGGAATCGGAGCACTTGCCATCACCGCCATTTTCTTAAAATATAACGATGCCGTACGGGAGCTTTCCCAGGTGGAGAGCGGGATCAGCAGGCTCATCCGGCTGCAGAATACGGTGAAGATCCGGTATGTGAATAATACGCATCTGCTTGACTATCTCTATATGAAGTATAATGTCAAGAGCGCACAGGAGCTTGGACGGGATTATAAGCAGTATCTCGAAGAAAAGGACGAACGTCATAATTATAAACGGGCAGAAATCGAACTGGATTCCACCCAGCAGGAGCTTTTACATATTCTGCGCCGGTATCAGGTAAAGGATCCGATGATCTGGCTGTATCAGACACAGGCGCTTCTCGATAGAAAGGAAATGATTGAGATCCGGCACAATCTGATTATCCGCAGACAGTCCTTACGCCGGAGAATGGATTATAACAAGGAGGTTATTGCCGGAAAGGCGAAAGCAGAGGTGAAGGATCTGGTTGAAAATTACCCGAAATATGCCAAAGAGATTCTGGGCATTGTGGCGGAGTACGATAAGGATTTCACTTGACTTTCCTTAGTGTGCATGGTAGCATGGGTATCGAACATGCTTTATCATGCTAAAGAGGTAGTGTGGTGCATAACTAACCCGTGAATACAGGACTAAGGAAGGATGGAGAGATTATGAAAAAGTTACTTGCAGTTACTATTGCAGCCGTAATGATGACCGGATTACTGGCTGGATGCGGTGCCGGGGAGACTGCCGCACAGGATACAACGACAGAGGCTCCGGAAGAAACCACTGCACAGGAGAATGCGGATGCAGCACAGGAGGATAGTGAACAGGCAGACGCATCTGCAGAAGGAAGAACCTTTACGGTCGGTTTTGATGCAGAGTTCCCGCCTTATGGTTATATGGATGAGAATGGTGAATATACCGGATTTGACTTAGAGCTTGCTGCTGAGGTATGCAGCCGCAACGGATGGACACTTGTAAAGCAGCCGATTGACTGGGATGCCAAGGATATGGAATTAAGCTCAGGCTCCATTGATTGTATCTGGAACGGATTTACCATGAATGGACGTGAAGATCAGTATACCTTCACCGTTCCTTATGTAGATAACAGCCAGGTATTTGTAGTAAAGGCAGATTCAGGAATTACCGCTCCTACGGATCTTGCCGGTAAGATTGTCGGAGTACAGAAGGATTCCTCCGCACTTTCTGCCCTTGAAGGAGATGCAGCGGATCTGGCAGTAACCTTTGCAGAACTGACACAGTTTGCAGATTACAATACCGGATTCCTGAATTTAGATGCAGGTGCTGTGGATGCGATCGCCGTAGATATCGGAGTTGCAGATTATCAGCTGGAATCAAGAGGGGACGGCTTCGTGATCCTCGATGAAAAGCTGGCAACTGAACAGTATGGTATCGGTTTTAAGCTTGGCAACACCGAATTAAAGGATCAGGTGGAAGCTACCCTGCTTGAAATGGCAGAGGATGGAACCTTTATGGAAATTGCAAAGAAGTATGGCTTGGAGGACAGTGTTTGCTTAGGCAAATAAAGAGGTGTTCCGGGGGCAGAATGAAGATTCTGCCCCTGAATAGTTATGTTGCCATGCATATGAGAAAATGATCCGGTGGATCATTTTTGAGTTAACTTATACACAGGAGTAAGGTATGAATTTTCAGACAATTATATTGCAATTGGGACAGGGAATGCTGGTAACGGTAGAAATCTTTTTTCTGACGTTACTTTTTTCGTTACCGCTGGGACTTTTGGTGGCTTTTGGAAGAATGTCAAAAAATGTGTTGCTAAAAGGTATCAGTAAGATATATATTTCTATTATGAGAGGTACGCCGTTGATGCTGCAGCTGATCGTGGTATACTTCGGACCGTACTATTTATTTGGCACTAATCTGAAGGGATACCGTTTTCCGGCGATCATTATTGCCTTTGCGGTGAACTATGCAGCATACTTTGCCGAGATTTACCGTGGCGGAATTGAATCCATGCCGGTGGGACAGTATGAGGCCGCAGAGATTCTGGGCTATGGGAAGGTGCAGACCTTCTTCAAGATCATTTTCCCACAGGTGATGAAGAGGATTCTGCCGTCGATTACGAATGAAACGATTACCTTAGTGAAGGATACGTCTCTTGCTTTTGTTTTGTCGCAGGCAGAGATGTTTACGCTGGCCAAGCAGATCGCGGCAGCTGAAACGAGCATTATGCCGCTGATGGCAGCAGGTTTGTTTTATTATATCTTTAACCTGCTTGTGGCAGCGATTATGGAACGGATTGAGAAATCCATGGACTATTATCATTAGGAGGCAGCCGGAATGAGTGAGACTTTATTACAGATGAATCATATCAGAAAGCATTTCGGTGACCTGCATGTACTGGAAGATATTTCCATAGAGGTGCACTGGGGAGAGGTCGTTTCGATTATCGGACCGTCCGGTTCCGGAAAGTCCACGCTCCTTAGATGTGCTACGTTACTTGAAAAGATGGATGGGGGAGATCTCATTTATCTTGGGGAAGCAGCAGCGAAGGAAGAGAACGGAAAATGCGTGTATGCGTCCAGGGCGAAATTAAAGCAGATCCGGAAGTACTTCGGACTGGTTTTCCAGAATTTCAATCTGTTTCCGCATTATACCGTATTGAAGAATATTACAGACGCACCTGTCTGTGTCGATAAAGTACCGAAGGAAGAGGCATTGGAGAGAGCAAAGAAGCTTTTAGAACAGCTTGGGCTTGCCGATAAGGCAGATGCCTATCCGTGCCAGCTTTCCGGAGGACAGCAGCAGAGAGTTTCGATTGCAAGGGCACTGGCCCTGCAGCCCCAGATTCTCTTTTTTGATGAACCGACCTCCGCACTTGACCCGGAGCTTACGGTAGAGGTGCTTAAGGTTATTAAGGAACTGGCAAAGCAGCATATGACCATGATCATTGTGACACATGAAATGCAGTTTGCCAAAGAAGTATCCGACAAGATCATATTCATGGAAGGCGGTCATATTAAGATGCAGGGAACTCCGGAGGAGATCTTTGCTTCGGAAAATGAACGGGTGAAGGAATTTATCGGAAAACTGAACGCCTGATCGGATGCCATTGCTTGTAAAGAACATGGGGAGACCGATGTTTCTTTCAAATATAAACTTTCAAATGGAGGATAATCATGAAAAAAATGGAACAGCTTTATGAAGGAAAGGCAAAGAAGGTATTTGCAACAGAGGATCCGGATGTTGTTATCGTGGATTATAAGGATGATGCGACTGCTTTCAACGGCGAAAAGAAGGGAACCATCGTAGGAAAGGGTGCCATCAATAACCGTATGACCAATCACGTATTTAAGCTTCTGGAGAAGGAAGGGGTACCTACCCATCTGATCGAGGAACTGAGTGACCGTGAAACTGCTGTAAAGAAGGTCGATATTGTACCTTTAGAGGTTATTATCCGTAATGTGGCTGCAGGAAGCTTCAGCAAGCGTCTTGGAGTACCGGAGGGAACCCCCTTTAAAGAGCCTACCATTGAGTTCAGTTATAAAAATGATGCTTTAGGCGATCCGCTGATTAACAGCTATTTTGCTGTTGCCCTGGGACTTGCTACCTGGGATGAAATTGACACCATTAAGAAGTATGCTTTTAAGGTAAATGAAGTACTGAAGGCTTATTTCCTTCAGGCGGATATCAAGCTCATTGACTTTAAGATCGAGTTTGGCCGTTTCCATGGAGAAATCCTGTTAGCAGATGAAGTATCTCCGGATACCTGCCGTCTGTGGGATGTCAACACCAATGAAAAGCTTGACAAGGACCGTTTCCGTCGTGACCTTGGAAATGTGGAAGAAGCTTACAACGAAGTATTCAAGAGACTTGGACTGGCATAGGAGGAAGGGAATGAGTACAGACAGATATGTAAGTCCTTTGTCAGAGCGTTATGCAAGTAAAGACATGCAGTATATCTTTTCTCCTGACATGAAGTTCCGTACCTGGCGTAAGCTCTGGATTGCACTTGCAGAGACTGAGATGGAATTAGGACTATCCCAGGATGGGAAGCCGGTTATTACCAGAGAACAGATTGATGAATTAAAGAGTCATGCCGATGACATTAACTATGATGTGGCAAAAGCAAGAGAAAAGGAAGTTCGCCACGATGTTATGAGCCATGTTTATGCTTACGGACAGCAGTGCCCGAAGGCAGCGGGTATTATTCATCTTGGCGCAACCAGCTGCTATGTGGGTGATAATACCGATATTATTGTGATGACAGAAGCACTCCGTCTTGTGAAGAAAAAGCTCATTAATGTATTAAAGGAGCTTGCCGACTTTGCAGATAAATACAAGGCACAGCCGACGCTGGCGTTTACGCATTTCCAACCGGCACAGCCGACTACCGTTGGAAAGCGTGCAACCCTGTGGATGCAGGAATTCTGTCTGGATCTTGAGGATCTCGACCATGTGCTTTCCGGCATGAAGCTTCTTGGCTCCAAGGGAACCACAGGAACACAGGCTTCTTTTCTGGAGCTGTTTAACGGCGATCAGGAGACGATCGATAAGATTGATCCGATGATTGCACAGAAGATGGGCTTTAAGGAATGTTATCCGGTTTCCGGACAGACCTATTCCCGTAAGGTGGATACGAGAGTTGCCAATGTCCTTGCCGGAATTGCAGCCAGCGCTCATAAGATGTCCAATGACATCCGTCTGCTGCAGCATCTTAAGGAAGTGGAAGAGCCGTTTGAAAAGAATCAGATCGGATCTTCCGCCATGGCTTATAAGAGAAACCCGATGAGAAGTGAACGGATCGCATCCCTTTCCCGTTACGTGATGATCGATGCGCTGAATCCGGCGATTACCTCTGCAACCCAGTGGTTTGAGCGTACATTGGATGATTCTGCCAATAAGCGATTATCCATTCCGGAGGCGTTCCTTGCAATTGATGGAATTTTAGACCTGTGTCTGAATGTTGTCGATGGACTGGTGGTTTATCCGAAGGTCATTGAGAAGCATATGTTAAGTGAGCTTCCGTTCATGGCAACCGAGAACATTATGATGGATGCCGTAAAGATGGGCGGAAACCGTCAGGAGCTGCATGAAAAGATCCGAGAGTTATCCATGGAAGCCGGTAAGAATGTGAAGCAGGAAGGCAGGGAGAATAATCTTTTAGAGCTGATTGCAGCGGATCCGGAATTCCATATGACCCTTGAGGATTTACAGAAGACCATGGAGCCGTCCCGTTATGTGGGCCGTTCCAGAGAACAGGTAGAAGCGTTCTTAAGAAAGGTGATTTCACCGATCTTACAGGATAACAGGGATTTACTTGGCGTGAAGGTCGAGATCAATGTTTAAATCATGAGGGTGATTTTCTAAGGAAAGGAAAATACTTTAATATGGGTGGATTTTTTGGCGTAGCGTCAAAGAACGATTGCGTGTTTGATTTGTTTTTCGGTACGGATTACCATTCCCATCTGGGAACCAGAAGAGCAGGTATGGCCGTATATAATAAAGAGACCGGTTTTGAAAGAGCCATTCACAATATTGAGAATGCGCCTTTCCGGACCAAGTTTGACAAAGATGTAAATGAAATGCAGGGAACCCTCGGTATCGGTTGTATTTCAGACTATGAACCGCAGCCTCTGCTTGTGCGTTCCCACCATGGTACCTATGCGATCATGACGGTTGGTAAGATCAATAACATGGAGGCCATTGTGGATGACCTGTTTTCCTCGGGACATTCCCACTTTCTTGAGATGAGTGGCGGGGATATCAATGCAACCGAGCTTGTGGCAGCCGTCATCAATCAGAAGGACAATCTGATCGAAGGCCTGCAATATGTACAGGAATTGATCGATGGTTCCATGACGGTGGTATTACTGACACCAAAGGGAATTTATGCCGCCAGGGACCGGCTCGGACGAACTCCTGTTGTGGTCGGAAAAAAGGAGGATGCTTACTGCATTTCCTTTGAAAGCTTTGCCTATCTGAACCTTGGTTATGTGGATGAAAAGGAGTTAGGCCCCGGAGAAATCATCATTGTGACACCGGAATCGGTAACGACTCTGGTTTCACCCGGTAAGGAGATGAAGATCTGTACCTTCCTCTGGGTATATTATGGTTATCCGTCCTCTTCCTACGAAGGCATCAGTGTAGAGAAGATGCGTTACAACTGCGGTGCGCTTCTTGCCAGGCGGGACGATGTGCATCCGGATAATGTAGCCGGTGTCCCGGATTCCGGTGTGGCACATGCAATCGGATATTCCAATGCGTCCGGAATTCCTTTTTCCAGACCGTTTATCAAGTATACGCCGACGTGGCCGCGTTCCTTTATGCCAACGATCCAGAGCCAGCGTAATATGATTGCGAAGATGAAACTGATTCCGGTACATGACCTGATCAAGGACAAGAGTCTTCTATTGATTGATGATTCCATCGTGCGTGGTACGCAGCTTCGGGAAACCACTGAATTCCTGTATCAGAGCGGGGCAGGAGAGGTTCATATCCGTACGGCATGCCCACCGTTGTTATATGGATGCAAGTATCTGAATTTTTCCCGTTCTTCTTCCGAGATGGAGCTGATTACCAGAAGAACGATTAAGGAAATGACCGGAAACGCAGCCAATGTAAATTTAAGTGCATATTCCAATCCGGATTCTCCTGAGTATCAGGAGATGGTAAAGCGGATCGGAGTACAGTTGAACTTTACTTCCTTGCGTTTTCACCGTCTCGATGATATGATCGAATCTGTCGGAATCGACCGCTGCAAGCTTTGTACCTACTGCTGGGATGGCAGGGAATAAAAGGACGTGGTGTATAATAAGCCAAAAGAAAATCAACGGAGAGAAGAGAGCTAAGATGGGAAAGATCATAATTCAAAAGGAAACCACAAAGGATCCAGTCAGTCTGATCGGACGTGAGGCTGGTGTATGCTGGGGAGCAGACATCACGAAAGAGGATCGTAATTATAAGAGAGGACTTGACTGTCTTTCTTCCGGACATGGAAGAACCTGGGAGTATCCGCAGGTTTATATGATTCTTGAAGGATATTCTGCAAGAGTGATCCGTGAACTTTATACCCATATCGGAGGCAGCCCGACAAGACTGCAGGCTTCTACCAGATATATCAATTATCAGAAGGGCTTTCCGTATGTGACACCGCCAACGATTGCTGGTAACGAAGAGGCGAAAGCGGTTTATGATCATGCCATGGAAGAGATTCTTACCGCAATGCAGAAGTTAGAAGCGATGGAACTGCCGCGTGAGGATGTGGGCATGCTTCTTCCGCTTGGAATGGAAAGCAAGGTGGTACTTCGTACCAATTTAAGGAATCTCGTGGATATGTCCCATCAGAGACTCTGTACGAGAGCATATTGGGAGTTCCGCCAGCTGATGAACGATATGAAGACAGAGCTCAGTAATTATTCGGAAGAGTGGAAGTTCTTAACCGAGAATTATTTTCAGCCGAAGTGCGAGGTTACTGGATTCTGTACCGAGACAAAGTGCTGTGGACGGAAGCCAAAGAAGGAAGTGTAATTTTCCGGATAGTTCTTATCCAAAACTGAGATTTATTGGAAAGCCGATTGACATGCGGAATGCAGCGTGTTAATCTGTCTATTGTAAAACTTTATGAAGTCAGGGAGTTTTGTATGAATCAGAGTAAACTTACCAATCAGGCATACCTTTATTATTATGAGAGGCGTATTCGCTTGTAACAGCAGTTCCTGCACAGTTATAAGCAATAGGTCTTATATGTCTGTGCAGATTTCAAGGTGAGTTTCAGAGTAGAAAACGTGAAATTTTGGCATCAGACATAGGATTGTCTGGTGCCTTTTTGTTGTCGGAAAGCGCGTATATTTATTAGCAAATCTGTACAATCCGGCAACTTATGAATGGCATGGATGAACTGTTACTTTTGTGTAGTGAGGCATGGTAATATCCTTGACAAATAACGAATACAAGGGTATACTTCAATAGGTAAAAGCGTTAAAGTATAAAAGAACATAATAATGAAGTATACACAACAACAAAACAGTTTACATAATATCAAAGGAGAGGGAAAATGACAATTGTAGATGTATTGGAGCAGAACAGCAGAAGTTATGGGGATGAGGTCTGTCTGGTGGAGATTAACCCGGAGGTCAAAGAGATCCGGCGGGTTACCTGGAAGGAATATGAACTGATAGAGCCCAATCCTATGACACATTATCGAAGGGAGATTACCTGGCGGGTATTTGATGAAAAGGCGAACCGGTTTGCCAATCTGCTGATTTCAAGAGGTATTAAGAAGGGGGACAAGGTGGCAATTCTGTTAATGAACTGTCTGGAATGGCTGCCGATTTATTTTGGAATTATGAAAACAGGAGCGCTTGCCGTTCCGCTGAACTTCCGTTATGCGCCGGATGAAATCCGGTATTGCGTAGAAAAGGCAGAGGCAGATGTGCTGGTATTCGGACCTGAATTTATCGGACGTGTGGAGGAGATTGCAGATGAAATCAGCCGCAACCGTTTATTGTTCTTCGTAGGAGATAACTGCCCGACCTTTGCAGAGGATTATGCTTCACTGACCTCGAATTGTTCCAGTGTGGCACCGAAGGTTCATCTTACGGAACAGGATGATGCAGCAATTTACTTCTCTTCCGGAACAACAGGATTTCCGAAGGCCATCTTACATAATCATGAAAGCCTGATCCACTCCTGCCGTGTCGAGCAGAATCATCATGGACAGACCAGGGACGATGTGTTCCTGTGCATTCCCCCGTTATATCATACAGGAGCGAAGATGCACTGGTTCGGCTCCCTTTTGTCCGGAAGCAAGGCAGTTCTGTTAAAGGGAACCAGACCGGAATACATATTGGATGCGGTATCCAAAGAAAAATGTACGATTGTATGGCTCCTGGTTCCGTGGGCACAGGATATTCTGGAAGCGTTAGACAGCGGAAGAGTGAAGCTTGAGGATTATGATCTGTCACACTGGAGACTCATGCATATCGGCGCACAGCCGGTACCACCGAGTCTGATTAAGCACTGGAAGCATTATTTCCCGAACCACCAGTATGATACCAATTACGGCTTAAGCGAGTCCATCGGACCCGGATGTGTTCATCTTGGAGTAGAAAATATTGATAAGGTTGGTGCAATCGGAAAGCCGGGCTTTGGCTGGAAGGTTAAGATTGTGGACGAGAAGTGGAATGAGGTTCCCCAGGGAGAGGTCGGCGAGCTTGCGGTTAAGGGACCCGGGGTAATGACCTGTTATTATAATGATGAAGAGGCAACGAAGGAAGTCATGGATGAGGAAGGCTGGCTTTATACCGGAGATATGGCACAGATGGATGAGGATGGCTTCATCTTCCTGGTAGACCGGAAGAAGGATGTTATTATCAGTGGCGGTGAGAATATTTATCCGGTACAGATTGAGGATTTCCTGCGTAATATTGATGCCGTTCATGATGTGGCAGTCATTGGTATTCCCGATAAGCGTCTGGGTGAGACAACCCTTGCGGTAATTGAGTTAAAGCCGGATCAATCCTGTACAGAGGAAGAGGTGAATGAATTCTGTCAGAAGCTTCCCCGTTATAAGCGTCCGCATAAGATTGTATTTGCGGATATTCCGAGAAATCCTACCGGCAAGATTGAGAAGCCGAAGCTTCGTGAACAGTACTGTGGAACGCGTCTGGTAGAAGCACAGAACCGCAGCTGATCTACGGAGCTATTACCATTGTTCCACCATGCGGTTTACATAACTTGAATGATGGCGATAGAGAAAGAAAAAGAGGAGAGTGGGTTATGACCATTAAAATATTGATGCTGGTAATTTTTTTCGGGGTGATGCTGGCAATTGGCTTTTATTGCAGAAAGCATGCAACAGATGTAAATGGATTTGTACTTGGAGGACGGAGTGTCGGTCCGTGGCTTACAGCCTTTGCCTACGGAACTTCGTACTTTTCGGCAGTTATTTTCGTAGGATATGCCGGACAGTTCGGGTGGAAATACGGAATTGCTTCCACCTGGATCGGAATCGGGAATGCATTGCTTGGTTCCATGCTTGCCTGGGTAGTTCTGGGAAGAAGAACCCGTGTTATGACACAGCACCTGGACAGTGCAACCATGCCGGAATTCTTTGGCACACGTTTCCAGTCCAAAAATTTAAAGATTGTGGCATCCGTGATCGTATTTATATTCCTGATTCCTTATACAGCATCACTTTATAATGGATTATCCAGACTGTTTGGAATGGCGTTCCATATTGATTATGCGGTCTGTATTCTGGTAATGGCGGTATTGACAGGGATCTATGTGGTAGCAGGCGGTTATATGGCAACGGCAATTAATGATTTCCTGCAGGGACTTATCATGTTGTTTGGTATTGTCGTGGTAATTTCAGCCGTATTAAAAAGCAACGGTGGTTTCCTGGAAGCCTTAAACGGACTTGCCAATGTAGAAGATGCGGCAGCGTCCACACAGCCCGGTGTGTTTGCATCGTTCTTTGGACCGGATCCGTTTAACCTGCTTTGTGTGGTTGTATTGACCTCCCTCGGAACCTGGGGACTTCCGCAGATGGTGCAGAAGTTTTATGCGATTAAGAGCGAGGCCTCTATTAAAAAGGGAACTATTATTTCTACTTTGTTTGCAGTTGTGGTATCCGGAGGATGCTATTTCCTTGGCGGCTTCGGAAGATTGTACAGCAGTCAGATTGACATTGCAGCAGATGGCTATGATGCCGTGATTCCGGCAATGCTTTCGAATCTTCCGGATCTTCTCATAGGACTTGTCGTGATTCTGGTGTTGTCTGCTTCCATGTCAACGTTGTCTTCTCTTGTTATGGCATCGAGTTCAACGCTGACACTGGATGTATTAAAGGATCATGTAGTGAAAGATATGGATGAAAAGAAGCAGGTATTCATTATGCGGCTTCTGATCGTGGTATTTATTGCGATTTCCGTAGTGATTGCCATTGTGCAGTATAAAAGTAACGTGACCTTTATCGCACAGCTTATGGGAGTATCCTGGGGCGCACTGGCAGGGGCATTCCTTGCACCGTTCCTGTATGGCTTATACTGGAAAAAGACAACCAGGGCAGCCTGCTATGTCAGCTTTGTATCTGGTGTTGGTGTAATGACGCTGAATCTGTTCTTTAGAAGCTCCTTCCCGACGGTATTGCAGTCTCCGATTAATGCGGGAGCATTCGCTATGGTGGCAGGACTGGTTCTTGTACCGATTGTCAGCCTTTTTACGAAAAAGCCGGATAAAAAATGGGTAGAAGCTACCTTTGCCTGCTACGACCGTAAAATTGAGGTTCCGGTTAAACAGTCGTTGGATGAGTAGAAAAATATGTCTCATTTTGCCGAAAATTTGCTAAAAATATTAAAAAAACTGCTTTCCTTTTGGAAATGAATGTTGTATAATCACTTTATTGTATGACAAATCATTTGCAATTCGTAAGAAAATTCCCTTTGAAATGTAATAATGGTATACAGTTTTCATAGATATTTGGAGGAGAATATGAGAGAAAAGTATGAGTCTTTAGCGCTTGTAGATTTGAAGGCAGTAGCGAAAGCAAGAGGACTGCGTGGTATTTCAACCATGAAAAAGGACGAACTGGTAGAAGCAATGCTTGCAGCTGATGAAAAGGACAAGGCAGAGGGCAAAGGAGTTCAGCAGCCGAAAGGTGTTGTAACCCCCAAAGCGGTAGAACGTAAGGAAACAAAGATCAGAGAAGAAGTAAAAGCCAAAGAAGATAGTAGAAATAAAGAAGAAAAAACCACACAAGCGGAAGAAGAAAAAACGCTTGAAGAGCTGGACAGCGGAATCAGTGCACATGGTATTCTTGAGGTTATGCCGGATGGCTTCGGATTTATCCGCTGCGAGAACTATCTTCCCGGTGAGAATGACGTCTATGTGGCTCCGAGCCAGATCCGCCGTTTCGGACTGAAGACCGGTGATATTCTGGAGGGAAATACCAGAGTACGTACACAGGGAGAGAAGTTTGCAGCACTGTTATATGTGAAGAGCATCAATGGTTATACGCCGGAAGAAAGCTCGAAACGTTATAATTTTGAAGATATGACACCGATTTTCCCGAATGAGCGTCTTCATCTGGAAATGCCGGGGGCGAGTGTGGCAATGCGTGTTATGGATCTGATCAGTCCGGTCGGTAAGGGGCAGAGAGGTATGATCGTATCCCCTCCGAAGGCTGGTAAGACAACCCTGTTAAAGGATGTTGCGAAATCCGTAAAGCGTAACTCTCCGGAAGTACACCTCATCATTCTGTTGATTGATGAACGTCCGGAAGAAGTAACCGATATTAAGGAAGCAATTGAAGGACCGAATGTAGAAGTTATTTATTCTACCTTTGATGAACTCCCGGAGCATCATAAGCGTGTATCCGAAATGGTAATAGAGCGTGGTAAGCGTCTTGTAGAGCATGGAAAGGATGTTGTAATCCTGATTGACAGTATTACAAGACTTGCAAGAGCCTACAACCTGATTGTTCCTCCCAGCGGAAGAACCTTATCCGGTGGTCTCGATCCTGCTGCATTACATATGCCGAAGAGGTTCTTTGGTGCAGCGAGAAATATGCGTGAGGGTGGATCCTTAACGATTCTGGCAACCGCACTGGTAGATACCGGTTCCAAGATGGATGATGTGGTTTACGAGGAATTCAAGGGAACAGGTAACATGGAATTAATGCTTGACAGAAAGCTGTCCGAGAAGAGAATCTTCCCGGCAATCGATATCCCGAGATCCAGTACGCGTCGTGAAGACCTGCTGTTATCACAGGACGAGCTTGATGCCATGAATATCATCCGGAAGGCTTTGAACGGATTAAAGCCGGAAGAGTCACTGGACAAGATTCTTGACCTGTTTGCCAAAACAAGAAACAATCAGGAATTTGTCAATATGGTTAAGAAGATTAAATGGTTATAAAAAATGCTTGCCAAGGTATGATACCTATGGTATACTTAAAAAGCTGTTTCGTAGGAAACACAGTGGATGAGAACAGAAAATATGAGAAATGATCATAGAGAGGTGAAAGTATGAGAGAAGGAATTCATCCTGATTATTATCAGGCAACTGTAACTTGCAACTGTGGCAACACTTTTGTAACAGGTTCAACAAAGGAAGATATTCACGTTGAAGTTTGTTCCAAATGTCATTCATTCTACACAGGTCAGCAGAAGGCTGCAAGAACTGACGGACGTATTGATAAGTTCAATAAGAAGTATGGCGTAGCAGGCAAATAGTGAAACGATGAAGGTTGAGGTGTTACATCATCTCAACCTTTTTTGTGTAGAACACTTAGTGAAAGCAAGCTGAAAGCGAAGCTTGAACTTAGTGAGAACCAGTCCGGAACACTTAACGAATGCAAGCGAAAAGCGAAGCATGAGTTTAGTGAGAGGGATAAGTCCTGAATTGTTACACAACTTAAATGGAGATTTAAAATGGCGAAAAAGAAAAAATCCGCACACTACTCCGGAATCGGCGGTCAGGCCGTTCTGGAAGGTGTTATGATGAAGAATAAAGACGATTATGCGGTTGCAATCCGTAAAGCCGATGGTGAAATTGATGTCGAGGTGGATGTGTTCCGTGGACTTTTTCCGGAAAGCAGAATTACGAAAATTCCGTTCTTACGCGGCATTTTTAATTTTATTGACTCTCTTCGCCTTGGCATGAAATGTATCAATCATTCTGCCCAGTTCTATGAGGACGGCGAAGCGGAGGAGACGAAGCTGGATAAGGCACTTGACAAGATTTCCGGAGGACGCGGCGAGAAAATTCTGATGGGATTTACCACCATTCTTTCCGTAGTACTGGCTGTTGCAATTTTTATCCTTCTTCCGTACTATCTGTCTACCTTGTTGAATGGTTTTATCCGAAATGATTCCCTGCTTGCGATCATTGAGGGAGTGATCCGTATTGCGATTTTTCTGCTCTATATTGTAGCAATCAGTCTGATGAAGGACATTCATCGTCTGTACCAGTATCATGGGGCAGAGCATAAGTGTATCAACTGTATCGAAAAGGGAAGGCCTCTTACCGTATACAATGCGATGAAGAGTTCCAGAATTCATAAGAGATGCGGAACAAGTTTCCTGTTTTTCGTTGTATTTGTGAGTATAATTCTCTTTTTCTTTATCCGGGTATCGAATCCGGTATATCGTGTACTGCTCCGGATTGCACTGATTCCGGTAATTGCGGGAATTTCCTATGAGATTATCCGGCTGGCAGGACGCAGTGACAATATTCTGATCCGGATCATTTCGGCTCCGGGGATGTGGTTGCAGAGACTGACAACGAAAGAGCCGGATGAAGATATGATTGAAGTCGCAATCAAATCGGTTGAGGCTGTCTTTGACTGGAAGAATTATCTCTATGAGGAATTTGGTTACGAGGTAGACGAATCCTGGATGAAGGATGGAGAACTTTCGGAACCGGAGGAAGAGGATGAGGAAACCGTAGCAGAGGAACAGCCTGCGAATGTGACGGAAGCACAGAATGAGAAAGGAACCGTGGAAGAATGAATTACACGGAAGCCTTTCTGATGGGAATGCAGAAACTGAAAGAGGCAGAGATTGGTGAGGCACAGCTGGATGCACGGCTTTTGCTGGAAGAGGTGTGCGGAACCGATCACAATACACTGCTTTGTCACGGAGACCGGGAGGTGTCTGAAGCAGAGGAGGAGCAGTACCGGAAAGCGTTGGAGCAGAGAGCAGTTCATGTTCCGCTGCAGCACCTTTTAGGATATCAGGATTTCATGGGACTGCGCTTTCAGGTAAATGAGCATGTGCTGATTCCGAGACAGGATACCGAGATTCTGGTGGAAGAGGCAATGAGGTATCTGCATGATGGCATGCGGATTCTGGATCTGTGTACCGGATCCGGTTGTATTCTGTTAAGTCTCCTTCACTATTCGAATGACTGTGAGGGAACCGGTGTGGATATTTCAAAGGAAGCACTGCAGGTAGCGGCACTGAATGCGGAATTGCTTGGTATCAAAGCAGATTTCCTTAAAAGTGATCTGTATGAAAAGGTGACCGGAAAGTTTGATCTTTTGGTATCCAATCCACCGTATATTGAAAGGAAGGTTATCCCGACACTGATGGAAGAGGTACGGGAGTATGATCCGTATATTGCGTTGGATGGAGGAGAGGACGGGCTTGACTTTTACCGGAGAATCATCGGCGGGGCACAGGATTACCTCAAACGAGGCGGACAGATCCTGATGGAAATCGGAAGCGGACAGGCACAGGCAGTGAGTGAGCTTCTTCGTGAAGCAGGCTTTAAGGAGATCGATGTCTGTAGGGATTTCGCAGGTCTTGATCGTGTGGTGAGTGGAAGACTGCCGATTTTATAAGCATATGGATAGAAATATAAAAGTTATGTAAACCTAAAAGCGTATAGTTGAAACAATATTGAAAAATGATGAATAAGCAGGTTGGGGAATTCTCATAACAATAGCAGGATATGTCTGGTAAGGATTCCGAAACAAATAAGGAGTGGAAAGATGTTTGACAAGCTGGAAGATTTATTAATTCACTTTGAAGAAATTATGAGTGAGCTGGCAGAGCCAAATGTAGCAAATAATCAGGAACGTTTCCGTATGCTGATGAAGGAGCAGAGTGATCTGACTCCGATCGTTGAAGCATATAAGGAATATAAGAAGTCGAAGCAGGATATTGAAGATTCCCTTGCCCTTCTCGATGAAGAAACCGATGAGGATATGAAGGAGATGTTAAAGGAAGAGCTTGCCTCTGCCAAGAAACGTGTGGAGGAGCTGGAACAGAAGCTGAAAATCCTGCTGCTTCCCAAGGATCCGAATGATGATAAGAACGTTATCGTGGAAATCCGTGCCGGTGCCGGTGGGGATGAGGCAGCGCTTTTTGCGGCTGAGATTTACCGTATGTATGTGCATTATGCAGAAAGTCAGCGCTGGAAGGTAGAGCTCCTCAGTGTGGATGAAATCGGAATCGGTGGAATGAAGGAAGTAAACTTTATGATTAACGGACAGGGTGCTTATTCCAGGATGAAATACGAAAGTGGTGTTCATCGTGTACAGCGTGTTCCCGAAACCGAAAGCGGCGGCCGTATTCATACCTCGACTATTTCAGTAGCAGTAATGCCTGAGGTGGAAGACGATATTGATATTGTGATTGAGGATAAGGATATCCGTATTGACGTGATGCGTGCGTCCGGTAACGGGGGCCAATGTGTGAATACGACAGACTCTGCGGTTCGTCTGACCCATTATCCGACCGGTATTGTGGTTTACAGCCAGACCGAGAAATCCCAGATCCAGAATAAGGCAAAGGCTTTTGCCATCCTGAAAGCGAAGCTGTACGATATGGAACAGCAGCAGCGTCACGATGCCGAAGCAGAAATGCGTAGAAGCCAGATCGGTACAGGAGATCGTTCCGAGAAGATCCGTACCTACAACTTCCCACAGGGACGTGTGACCGATCATCGTATCAACCTTACCTTATACAAGCTGGATAAAATTATGAATGGTGACATTCAGGAAATTATTGATGCCTGCATTGCAGCCGACCAAGCTGCGAAACTGGCTAAGATGAACGATTAATGATTAATGAAAAGCGGCGGGCTGTGACGGGATGTCATTGCCTGTCGTTTTTAGATTCAGGAGGCTAAAGGAAAGCAGGTAGAAGAATGGCATACGCGATAATATATATCATGAATAAAAGAAGTTGAAATAGGGCATAATTATGGTATAATTAGACCATAATCGAGGGGGTGCATATTATGCCACAAATAATTCCAATTAAAGATTTGAAGAATACATCGGAGATATCTGAGATGTGTCACAAGACAGATGAGCCTATTTATGTTACTAAAAATGGCTATGGTGATATGGTAATTATGAGCATGGAGATTTATGAGTCAACCATGAGACAGATTGCTATGTACAGAGATATAGAGATCTCCGAAAAGCAAGTAGAAGCAGGGAAGGTAAAGGATGCCAGAATAGCGCTTAGCGAAACGAGGTTAAAGTATGGTTTATAAATTAAATGTTACAGAGCATGCAGATGAATTGCTTGATAGGCTTGTGTATCATTTGATTTATCGTTTAAAGAATAAACAGGCTGCTAAACATCTGCTAGATCGTATTGACGCCATTTATGATAGGCTGAAAGTTAATCCCTTTCAGGTTCCTGAGTGCAGAGATGTATATCTTGCTAAGAAAGGGTATCGAGAGGCAGTTGTGCCGCAGATGAATTATGTTGTCATTTTTGATGTGAGAGCAGATGTTGTAAATATAGTTGCTATTTTTCATCAGTTAGAGAATTACCAAAGTAAATTATGATATGCTGTGGTAGACAGATTATATAAAAGAAGGAAAGATACCATGGATAAAAAATATAAAATCATGAATCGCGACCAGATCAAGTATCTGGCAATTATTTTAATGACATTCAATCATATCGCCCATATTTTGCTGCCATCAGGAACGGTTATTTATGAAGTGTTTGAAGATATGGGATATTTCACGTCCATCACCATGTGCTATTTTATGGTGGAAGGCTATTTTTATACTCATTCCAGAAAAGATTATGCGAAGCGCCTGTTGATTTTTGCATTTATTGCAGAGATTCCTTTTGTTTTAGCTATGGGATATTTTCAATTAGATGTGATGTTTACCTTCTTCCTGTGCCTGTGTATTCTGGCGGTACTGGACAGTAAGTTAAACAAAGCATTGAAAATTTTGTCTGTTCTGGTGCTGACGATTCTATCGGTATTCTGTGATTGTGCGCTGATTCTTCCGATTGCAGCCATATTGTTTCGGTACAGCCGTGGAAACAGGAAAAAGCAGATTGGTGCATGGGCAATGATGTGTTTCATTTTCTTTGTACTCAATATACCCGGATATGCACCGGATGATGCAGTCTATCCGTTTTTATCCGGATATGCATTACTGCACAGCTTTTATGCAATTATCGCCTGGATTGTGGCAGCAATTGTCATTCTGGTGTTCTACAATGGGAAAAAGTCGCAGAAGCATGTAGTGCTTAACAAATGGCTGTTTTATATTTATTACCCGTTACATTTGCTGGTACTCTGGGGGATTCATTTTTTCCTGTAACAGGGAGTGGAAAGGAAAATCTAAGAGATAAAATAAGAAACGAATTATACAGTAATGAAGGAGGAAAAGGATATGTTAAGTGAAAAGGTAAGGGATATCCGGGTAAACTGGAAAATCAGTGATGACAAGAGAGATGAAGGACTTACCACGCCGGAGGATATTGTGAGATTTGACAATATTTCCTACGGACCATACGGAAGTGACAATCTGCTCGATATTTATCATCAGAAAGAGGTAACAAAACCGCAGAAAACGATTATCAGTGTCCATGGAGGAGGCTGGGTATACGGAAGCAAGGAACAGTACCAGTTCTATGGAATGCGGCTGGCACAGCGGGGATTTACCTTTGTGAACTTTAACTACCGTCTTGCTCCGGAGCATAAATATCCGGCAGCCTTAGAGGATATCAATCAGGTATTCTGCTTTGTCCGGGATCATGCGAAAGAGTATGCGATTGATACGGATCATCTTTTTGTAGTAGGAGACTCGGCAGGAGCACAGCTCTCCACACAGTATCTGACGATCTGCTCTAATCCCGAATATGCAAAGCAGTTCCCGTTTGTTCCGTCGGGGCTTAAGGTTCGTGCAGTGGGGCTGAATTGTGGAGTATATGATACCCATGATCCGAAAGCCAATCTTGATTTTGATGTGTTTAAGGAATATGCAGGAGAGGATATTTATGATGATACCCCAGAGGCGAAGGCAAGACTTAAGAGCCTTGATACGCTGCATTATCTGACCGTGGATTTCCCACCGGCATTTGTGATGAGCGCGGTTTATGATTTTGCACTTCCTTATGCACAGCCGATGTATGAAAAACTGCAGAGCATGGGAATTGACAGTGAACTGCATATTTATGGAAGCAAGGAAAAGGAAGAGGTAGCGCATGTCTTTCATATTAACTGCCGGCTGCCGGAGGCAGACCAGTGTAATGATGAAGAGTGTGCATTCTTCTGTCGTTATGTGACGAAGTAAGAAAAACAAGGAGAAAGAATGGATGCAGAGTGTTGTACTTTTATATCCGACATGTTGTATTTATGAAATTGTGATACTGAATTACTTTTTGAAGGTTACCGGCGGGGATGTGGTATTTGTGTCGATGGATGGAAATCCTGTAACTGCCACAGAAGGTTATTCAATGAATGTGTCTGCCAGATTAACGGATATCGATGCAGCGCAGACGAAACTTATGGTAATTCCAGGAGGCGACATTAGGGAAATTGATCAGGAAATCGTCTATGAATATCTGCGGAAGGTCAGGGACAAGAAAGGAATTCTGGCAGGAATTTGTGCCGGAGTCGATGTGCTTCAACATGCCGGAGTGTTGGAGGGGATTGTATCAACGCATTCTGCGGATCTTGATGTAGCTGTGGCAGATCAGGTGATTACAGCGCGGGCCAATGGCTATGTGGATTTTGCCATTGAAGTGGCGAAGAAACTGGATTTGTTTGAGGATGAAGATGATTTAAAGGAAACTATTGCATTCTGGAGAAATTTCCAGAGGGTTTCCTGATTGTCTGGAACGTTTCTTCAGATAAAGAGTATGTTCGGCAGGCATTAAAAGAAGTGGAATATCTGATTCTTGCGGAAGAGGAAAGCGGAGGAATTGCAGGATTTATGGGGATTCAGAAGGAGCGGTTAGAGATGCTGTTTCTTTCTCCAAAGGAGCGGGGGAAGGGAATTGGCAGGCAGCTCATTCAATATGGAATTCGGAAATATGGAATCAGGGAGGTCACGGTAAATGAACAGAATCCACAGGCGGTAGGATTTTATGAGCATCTGGGATTCCTGACATACAAAAGAACAGATCAGGATGAAGAGGGAAATCCGTATCCTCTTCTATATATGAAGCTTGAATAACGGGAAAACAGCAAAAGCTGTATTCCCGTTATTTTTACCATTTATTGTTATATACATAAAAAAAATTCTCATGAAGCAGACTTCCATTCCCTTGCATATGAAAAACTTCCGAGTTAAAATTCTTTCGGTGAATAGAACTATAAAATATTCACTGAAAATTTGGCGAGGGGAGGAAGCATATGCCGGCTAATTTTACGCAGGAACAGAGACAGATGATACAGGAAAAACTGATTGCCGTGGGATATGATCTGATCCGGGAGGTGGGACTTAAGAAAATGAAAGTGTCCATGATTGCCGAACGGGCCGATATTGCGACGGGAACTTTTTATCATTTTTTTGACTCCAAAGAGGCTTATGTAAAAGCATTGTTGGAAGCGCAGGACCGGAAGATGCAGGCAGAATTGCTGCCAATGCTGCAAAAGACCGGAAAACTCACCATAGAGCAGGCCATCCGCTGGTTCCGGGATTCTTTCCGGACAGAGAATAACATCCTGATGGAATTAACTTTGGATGACTGGGGGTGGCTCAAATCCCATCGGACAAAGGATGGACTTTTCAGTGCAGCGCACGATGAGCAGGAGGCAAAGCGTTATCTTGCCTGTGTAGATGGCTTGCGGTCCGATCTGGATATCCGCATCATTATTAATTTTTTTAAAACAATTTACAGTATGGCGCAGAACCGGGATACATTCATTGCAGAAACATTTGAGACGAACATTGATATGATCTTCGAGTGTATCTATCGATATGCGGCGGCGCCGGATAAAAATTCATAAAGGAGAGAATGATTAATCTTTGCAAAGAAGATTGTTTTTGAGTAGTGACAGTAAAGGCTGTGCTGTGCTATAATACATACGGTTTAATGATAAAACACACGTAACTATTCAGTACAGGTCGAAGCATTTACTGCCAAGACCGTAAGAAAATGATTCAGTAATGCAAAATTCCATCGGCGAAGCCGATTTGGAATGGATTTTGCATCGTAACTGTGAAGGTACTGAACAGTTACAAACACACAAGGAAATGAGGTTAGTCATGGTACAGTCAAGAACACATAACTGTGGCCAGTTACGACTCCCGGATGTGGGAGAGAAGGTTACGCTGGTCGGATTTTATGATAATATGCGAAAGGTGAGTAAGAATCTCGGATTCCTGATTTTAAGAGATTTTTACGGAATCACCCAGGTGGTTGTGGAGACCGAAGAGATGATGGACAAGTTAAGCGGCGTCAATAATGAGTCCACGTTATCCATCACCGGAACAGTCCGGGAGCGTTCCAGCAAGAACGGCAACCTTCCTACCGGTGAAATCGAAGTCGTACCGGAAGATATCCAGGTGCTTGGCAAGTGTATTTACAATGAACTTCCGTTTGAAATTAACAGAAGTAAGGAAGCGGATGAAGCAACCCGTCTGAAATACCGTTATCTGGATCTGCGTAATCCTGCTGTCAAAGAGAAGATCGTTCTTCGAAGCAAGGTTGTTGCAGAGCTGCGTCAGAGAATGACCGGGCATGATTTCCTGGAAATCACCACTCCGATTCTGACCTGTTCTTCTCCGGAAGGAGCGAGAGATTACCTGGTTCCGTCCCGAAATCATCCGGGTAAGTTCTATGCACTGCCGCAGGCACCGCAGCAGTTTAAACAGCTGCTGATGACCTCCGGTTTTGACCGTTATTTCCAGATTGCTCCCTGCTTCCGTGATGAGGATGCCAGAGCAGACCGCTCACCCGGTGAGTTTTATCAGCTTGATATGGAAATGGCATTTGCATCCCAGGAAGATGTATTTGCAGTCATTGAAGATGTATTACCGCCCGTATTTGCAAAGTACGGTATTTATAAAGAGGCATCTAAGGCACCGTTTGCCAGAATTTCTTATCGTGATGCACTCGAGAAGTATGGTTCGGATAAGCCGGATCTGAGAATTGATCTTGTACTGCAGGATGCAACGGAAGTTCTTGCTGATTGTGGATTTGGGCCGTTTGAAGGTCAGTGCGTGGAAGCAATTGTTGTAGATCAGTTCACAGCAACCCGTAAGGTGATTGACAAGATCTGTGCGGATGTGGAAGTACAGAGCGGACAGAAAGCATATTGGTTTAAACTGGACGAAAACGGCGAACTGGTTGGAGGAATTGCAAAGTTCCTGCAGGAGCGTAAAGAAGCAGTCATCGAAAAGCTCGGTCTTAAGAAAGGTGATTTCGTAGGTCTTACCGCAGGTAAGAAGGGCGATGCTCTGAAAGGGGCAGGCGTATTGAGGAAATACCTTGGAATGAACAGTGAAGCACATATGAAGCAGAACTGTTATGAATTCTGCTGGATCGTAGACTTCCCGATGTATGAAATCGGAGAAGAATCCGGAGAACTGGAATTCTGTCACAATCCGTTCTCTATGCCGCAGGGCGGTATGGATGCACTGTGCAACGCAGATCCGCTTTCTATTAATGCTTATCAGTATGACCTGGTATGCAACGGTGTCGAATTATCTTCCGGAGCAGTTCGTAACCATGATCCGGAAATTATGGTAAAGGCCTTTGAAATCGTAGGCCTGGGCGAAGATGCAGTGAAAGCAAAATTCCCGGCCATGTACAATGCGTTCTGTTACGGAGCACCTCCGCATGCAGGAATTGCACCGGGCGTAGACCGTATGGTTATGCTACTTGCCGGTGAGGAGAGTATCCGTGAAATCATTCCGTTCCCGATGAACAAGACGGCACAGGATGTCATGATGGGAGCACCTTCTACCGTAGATGAGAAGCAGCTCCGTGATGTGCATATTAAGATTGATCTTCCGAAGGAAGATTAGATTTGTAAAAGATGATAAACAGATAGTTACAATAAATCAAAACATAGAGGGGAGGCTTCGGCTTACCCCTTTATTCGTATAGCGGATAGGTATATAGGAAGCAGGAGTTTAGAAGTGTAGGGCACTATACGATACATTTGGAGACAGTCTGCCTTCTGTCAAGAAAAGCCCAATAAATCAAAGGATTTCGCCATTTTTGGAGTAAAATAGATGTGTGTTTCTGTTTCCGTAGAGTGATGATATAATCGGAGATTTACCCCAGGAGATAGGCTTTGGGGAATGGGAGATATACATTCTGGCGAAAGGATACTTTTTTGCAAAAGAGGAAGAAGTGGATAGTTTTGACAAGAGATACGAGGAGATATTATATTGGAAATAATAGTAACACTTTTATCAGGGATATTAGGAGTAAGTTCAACTATTGTTTATGAAGTTATTTCTACTATTTTGAAGAGGAAAAATATAAATAAAGAGGATGATATAACATCACGAATCAAAGATGTGTCAACAGTGCTTGAAAATTCAGTACAGGAGTTAGGTGAATTACAAACTGAATTAGAAGAAAGAGTTAAGATGGTAGAAAAACTAAAGGAAGAGGCAGAACAGGCAGAAACAATAATAAGCTTAACAGAAGAACAGGTTAAGGCAGTTAGAACCACAATAAATAATGAATTGCAGAAAGAGGGTCGAAAAAGTTTTTGGCAAGGAGTTATAGTTAATTTTGTATTCTTTGTATTGGGGGCTATAGTAAGCTACATAGTGTCTAAATACCTCGTTTGAAACATAAAATATGCTTTTTTGAAGCAATACCTTATTTAAGCACTCAGAGAGAAAGGATTTTACCATAATGGAGCTTCTTAAACGTAGCAGATATTACAAAATGTGATAAAGGATGGAGGAATACTATGCTTGCATTACCGGATTATATTGTTTTAGATTTTTTGGAATGGATTTCTCAAAATTATCCAAGAAATAAAGGGCTTCTAGATTCATTGTTAAATGATAAGAAATTAGCAATGTCATATGCTGAGGAATATTTGCACGGGGAATATAGAGGTTGTAAAGTTTATGATTATAAACAATGTAAAAGACATTTAAAGAGATATATTAATCAAGTGATAGATAGCAAAGAATTTGATGAATTTCTAGAGAAATATTGTGAATGCAAATATTGTGAATGCAGATATTGTAATGAAGATTTTCACTACTGCATGTATCATTGCTTACATAGGTGTTATCATGAATTTGAATACTTTTTGCATAATAGGTTTAAAGAATTAAGAAAAGAACCGAGATATGAACTAAAGAAAATTGAACCGTATGTTTTAGTTGATTCATTATATTTCTATTTTGATCAAAACAGAATAACCGATAATCCAACATTAATGCATTTTATGGTGGGGGACTCAAGTAAGGATTTATCATCAATATTAGATTTTCTTAATTGGTTAAAAGAACAAAATGAGTCATTTAATATGTATAAAATGCCGGAAATTGTATTTCATGATGTTATCAAAAAATACGAATCATCTAGAGAAATAAAACTAAAAAATAAGACTAAAAAGGATATTATAAAATGCTTTAATAATAAATCGCCTGAACAAGTATATGAGTGGATTAATAAAGTATTTGAAAGAAGAAAGATTAGAAGTTTATCTTATATTTTTGAACGGTATTATAATGATAAGGCAAAATATAAATGTATTTTGTTGCCGTTAAAAGGGGAATCAGACCTTGAGAGATTTGTACAAGAATACTGGTATGATTTAGATGCAGCATCTTCTGACTTGTTGGATATTTTTTACAGTTTAAAAGAACTTAATAATACGGGATTTGCTTCATTAGAAAAAATTAGAGATATGGCAGTCGATATAAAAAAGTTGCCATGTATTGTAATTTGGCAGCGTGATATTTCTACAGCGAAGGCTATCAGTATAAGGAAATTGAGCCATTCTGATTTATGTAGATTATTGTTGGAAATTATCTCGTGCATAAAGAAAAATATGGATATAGAGCAAATATATAAGGAGGCATTAAAAATGACTGAGAATTTAAAGGATGAAAGTAGAATGGTACAAAAGATTGAACAAAATATTAATGGTATAAATTATGGTGCAGTAACGGGAATTAATGAGGGAATAGTCGAAAATGTAATATCTCGAAATAATGAAAGTATACAAAATGATATTAAACAAGCAAAAGAAAAAATAGCAAATATTAAAGAACTTAATTCAGATATGAAAGATTTTTTATATGGACTATTGGATGAGGCTGGAGTATCGATTTTAAAAGATGACAATAAATTAAAAGGTGAATGTGTAAATAAGTTTAAAGGTTTTATAGCAGGTGTCGGAAAAGTATCTACAGCTATATTGAGTGTGTTAGGTTCGGTTGCTAGTATTGCAAGTTTCTTTGGTATATAAAAGTATTACTGTGGATTATCTTTTATAAGGGGTGGAAACATTACCCCACTTTGAACACCTATTGCATACTTTCGCTATGCAGTATAAAATCAAAGTTCAGGGGAATATTGAAACCGTTTGTCTGCTTTCAAAGAAACCTTGATTTTCTGCGGTTTGTAGGATATTAAGGGGAGAAAATGAATGTGTGTTTTCAGGTCTTTTGAATGAAACATTTGAATATTAAAACAGTGGGGTGTTTTGGGACTCTGCTGAATAATAGGCTTTTGCTAAAAGGTATCACTTTTGCGAAAATGTATGATACTTACCGGCAGAAGCCTTTTTATATAAAGATAACTTGACTTTTAAATCTTACTGATGTAATATTTACACAAGTTGAATATTACGGTGCGGCGGAGCCGCCAGTCCGGTGTGGCGAGAGCCACCTGTCCGGACTAACGGAGCCACTCCGTTCTCTGTAGTGATAAGTTACTTTGCCATTGCAGGATCTAATCCATATACCTCTCGCATAGAGAGATCTTTGGATGGATCAATGCTTTCAATATCGATTTTATATGAGTCATACGTTATACGATCCATAATGGCATCTGCCAGGGGACTTTCACCGCCACAGATTTGTTGGTACCATTCACTTTCGCGGAACTGCGAGCAAAAGATCGTGGATGATCTCTTGCGTCTTTTGTGTATCAGTTCAAAAAGGTTTCTGGCTTCAGCTTCCGTCAGTTTGAGGAGAAGCCACTCGTCAATGATCAGTACTACTGGCTTGGTGTACTTCTTCAGGACAGTTGAAAAAGTTCCGCTGTCTCTGGCAGCCTGTAAGTCCAGTAATAAATCAGGAAGCCGCGCATACCGTACTGTGTAGTAGTGTTTGCAGGCCTCCATGCCAAAAGCACAGGCCATATAAGTTTTGCCACTTCCGGTGGCACCTGTAATGAAGATGTTCCTGTATTCTGTAATGTATTCGCAAGTTGCCAGACGGCTGATCAGTGCTTTGTTCAGTTTCCGACCGGACTGGTAATCAATTGCTGCAATGCTGGCATCCGGCTGTTCGAACTCAGCCTGCCAGATCAGTCTTTTCAACCGGTTATTTTTGCGATTGCTGTACTCGATATCAACAAGCATACCGAAGCGGTCCTCGAACGGCACTTCCTTCATTGTAGGATCATCCATCTGGATACGGAATGCATCTGCCATAGCGGTCAGGCGCATTTCGATAAGTTTATCGATTGTACTTTGATTTGTCATGATCGTTTACCTCCATAGTATCTGGCACCTCTTGTGATGCCATGTGGCTTTTCAATAGTCTGAGATTCCTTTGATGCATTCGATATGTCATCTGGTGAGTCTTTCATTGCAGCCAATAGATTTTTGATACTTTTATAGCTGGGTTTAGCAGAATAAGAAAGTGCTTTGGCACAGACCTGTTCCAGTTTTTCAGGCGAATATTTCTCTGCCAGTTTTAACAATCCCATACAGCTTCTATAGGATTGTTGTTCAACCCTGCCGGAGGTAAGTATTGCATCGACAACCTTACTTGTGTTAATTCCAATCGAATCTGCCCATTTGCGGAACCTGTCGCCGTTCCATTCCAGATATTTCTGGTGTTCCTGCGGCATATGTTCCGTCACAGTGGAATACTGGCCGCTCCTTCCGTGAAGTCTCCTATGAGAGGCAATTCGATTGTGATTATAAAATATTTCAACCGTTGTATTTGTTATACGCACATCGACCTTATTTTTGATATACTGATAAGGCACGGAGTAGTACATCTTGTCTACTGCGATGTGATAGTTGAACTGGACAGTGGCTTGTTTCCACTCAGCCAGTTCAAAGGGTGTAGCAGGCAACGGAGCCAGTAACGGCATTTCTTCCCCAAGAAATAAACTGAGCCTGCTGCATTCCTTTTTCTGGAATTTACGAGCATTGTAGGCATTCAGTTTTTCCCGGATAGAATCATTTAATTCTGCAAGCGAGAAAAACTGTTCATTACGAAGGGCTGCAGTTATCCAAGTAGATATCTTTCCTACAGATCCTTCTACATTTGGTTTATCCTTGGGTTTCCGGACTCTGGCCGGAATGATGGCAAGATTATAGTGTTCTGCCATCTCATGGTAAGTTGTGTTTAATGACGTGGTATACCAGTCGCTCTTTTCATGATTCACTGCTGTTGTGCAGTTATCGGAGACAAGCATCGGTGTTACACCGCCAAAGAAATCAAACATCTGGACATGAGCTTTGATCCAGTTGCTTGTTTTCTCATTCATGTATGCTTTTACAAAAGCATACTGGCTGTAAGTCAGTACCCCTACAAAGATCCATGCCTCTGTGATCTCTCCGGTGTCCGGATCAATGATGTGGGCGGGATCACCTGCCCAGTCAACTTCAATCTGTTCACCAGGCTTTCGCGGGATATGCATGGTAGCCCTGCGTTTCTCTTCATCCTTTTGGATGTAGTAGCAGAACTGGGAATACATGAGCGGCTCTTCGTTGCTCATACGGCACTCCTCACAGTATTCTACCCAGAGAAGCTTTTTGTTGACTCCATTTCGCAGAAGTTCTTTGCGGATGTAGTCAAAGTCAGGCATCCGTTTATTTGTTGCCGACTTATCTTTGGGGAACATAAGCTCCTCAAGTGCGCTGTCGGTCATGTCAAAATCCAGCGGCCATGAAATATTTATTTCCGCTGCCTTTTTCAAAACCTTGGCGACTGTGTTTCTGGATACACCGCAACTCTGTGCGATGTTCCGTTCACTGAATCCTAAACTTTGCAAGCGTAGGATTTCACGATACTTGGTCATAATTGTGACCTCCTTTACCTGTATTCACACTGGTGGTGTGTAGCTACAGTATAAAGGAAATATATGTAATAGAGCGTTTAAATGTGGCTCTGAATTGCCGGAATATGTGGCTCTCATTCTCCGGAATGGTGGATCCCAAAGTCCGGACAGGTGGCTCAGAGAGCTCCGGAATAATCACACAAGTGTAGCAGAAGTTGGACGATATTTTTTTGTTACGAAATCTTACACATGTAATAAAAGAAAGGAGGAATGTATAGTACGATATACCCATCAAAGAGAAATTTTTTTACCAAAAATCTTACAAATGTAATATTTTGAGGATATAGTGTACATTGAAAATAGAATATGACCATATCAGCAAAGCAAAATGAATGGAGGTCAATATGAAGAAAGGAAAAAGCAGAAACAAGCGAAAGAAAACAAGAAGCAGGCTCCTATGGATTGCGATTGCTGTTATAGGAATAGCTGCGGTAATTTCTGCAGTATGTGTGGCAGGAATGTTGGCAACAAAGGAAAATGCCTGGAAGACACCGGAAGAACTTCTGGTGGAGTACATGGATCATATTCCAAAACAGGAGTATGAAGAAATGTATGCGATGCTACATATTGAGGCATCGGGAAATGTCAGTCAGGAGGATTTTGTAACTCGAAATTCAGCTATTTATGAAGGTATAGAAGTCCAGAATATGGCTGTCCAGATTATTGCATATGATGAGGAGCAAATGACGGTAATCGAAACATTTTATGCAGATTACTTGGATGGACGGGACTCAAGGGATAGTATCTAATGTTGTTTTGGATGATCAAACGGTTCTTGAAATGCAGAAGAAGGTAAAGGACGCAGGATATCCAATTGCTACGATGGTAACGTATTCTAACATGGGGAACTATGAAAGTGTTGACTGTTTTCTGAAAGAATGTATGGAAGGGAAAAGAGGCTCTGTAGTGATTTATGAAATCCACGACGATGGTGGACTGGGCAGAATGAAATTCATTTTTGATGGAACGGATATGTATGTTGTGAGTACAAGAGGAATCTGGAATGCTGACAACAAGCCGGGAATTTCGTACATTTCTTATACGAGACTCAAAGAATGGAAATACACGGAAAAAGGATGGTTCTGCTATGAGCTGTGTGTGCCAGAGCCGCCAGAGGTTAGTGAAATTATGGATGGAAGCTGCCTGATCAGAATAAAACCTATGACAGAGGAACAGCGTGAAATGTCTGAACGTTGTGTTCGGGGGCTTGGATATCAGGGACAGAACCTTTTGTGTTCCAACTGGAATGTAGAAAATATGAGTGAGTTGGATTATAACGGAATGTTTGAATATCTGTATGGAATGAAATATGGAGAAAAGTTCAATTCTGAAGATTATCCCAATGGCATTCCTAAAGAAGAGTTCGAAAGTCTGATTATGGAGTATCTTCCGATAACAGCAGAGCAGATACGGGAGTACGCAGCGTTTGATGAGGAAAATCAGACCTATCTTTGGGCGAGACTTGGATGTTTTAATTACGCACCTACTTTCTTTGGAACTTCTCTGCCAGAGGTTGTCGATATCAAAGAAAATGAAGATGGAACAGTCACATTAACAGTTGAGGCGGTTTGCGATATGGTCATTTGCGATGATGCAGTCATAACCCATGAACTTACAGTAAAGATAAGATATCTCAAACAGATTTTGAATTGCACAATGACGGTGGAAGCATCACCAGTAGTTGTTGGAAAGTTACATGGTATGAGGACTATGTAGAAGTAATCCTGTCAGGCGAAGAACAATTTGATGAGCAAGTTATTTTATATTTTGATGGTACGAAAGAAATACAGCAATTGACAGATATTGAAGTGGACTATCCATCAGAAGAGCAATTAGATGAAAGCCGGGTTATAACCGAACAATCCTTTGAGGTGGATTTGAATGATTGGGGCGAGGTACGATTTGTGTCTTATCTGCCGACTTATGATACGCTTTGGGAAGATGTCTCATTTGTGCTGGCAAAGGACAATCAAATTGTGTACCATTTCCCAGCTTATTTTGAAAACAATAGTACTGAGAATGATAGCGTAGGTATGTTTGACAGCGTAGAGGCAGTTGGATTTCAAGATATAGATGGCGATGGTGCAAAGGATGTGATTGTCATTGTAAATTATGTTACAGGAGCAGGACCACAGGGAATGATACCACGGAAGACCATTAGAATATTTAGTTCACAGAATAAGGGTTTTATCATTCAGCACGATTTAATAGATGAATTAATGAAAAATATAAAAGAGGATGCTATTTCTATTTCTGCGATATGTGATTATGTGACATTGATTGAAACAGATGAAATATATGATGGATATCGTACTATATACCGACAATACTTCGCAGACGAAGGATGTGTTTTTATGATATCATATAATGCGAGTGGAAATTCCAGAGTTATCTTAAATGAGAATGAGGAAATAATAGAATTTCTTGCATATGACAGACTTTCGGAAAATGAAAAATGTGAATTATATGTTTTGTACAGAAGTAAGAAAAACGCAGATGGTTCATGGCATATCTCAGAGGCAGAGATTCTTGATATATTTGCTTATAATGTGTCTACAAAAGATGTGGTTAGTAGTGGTAAAACATCATGGTCAGCAACCGGAAATGAAAAGTATTATGAAGTAACAGGAGAAAAATAAAATGAAATCGGGTAGAAGCCAATTTCGTAGTTGGCATTTACCCGATTTTGTTATTTCCAGATATTCATGTCTGACAAGATAGACATAGTTATTTCGGTTGCGTTGCCCCCGGTAGCATTGCTGTCTGCACCAATGTTGGTAGCAAAAAAGTATGTATTATCTGCAGTTTCGATATAACCGATAAACCATCCGTTCACATCCTGACCATCCACACGTCCGGTTCCGGTCTTTCCGTAGAATGTTCCGGCATCGGAAGAGGAAAGGCAGATGGCATCTTTTAC
>ERZ856578.122-NODE-122-length-141919-cov-6.696261_pt1 | contig 141919 bp, 164 predicted proteins | sample MGYA00514384_ERZ856578 | MGnify/ENA primary metagenome ERZ856578 (study PRJEB29103, sample SAMN06111958) | human gut metagenome | biome: human gut; feature: ankylosing spondylitis patient; material: healthy_person | host: Homo sapiens | place: China:Hangzhou... | reverse complement strand
AAGCAGGGCCTTCTGCGCTACGACGTCGGTTGCGATGCCAACGGGCACTCCCCGGTGAGCCTCGACGAGCTGAGGGAATGGTTCGCCGGAGTCGACGAGCCGTGCGACCGGGTGAAATGGCCCTGGTGGGTCAACGAGACCGGCGACAGGCAGGTCGAGCGCGAGCTGGCGGCGTACAAGCGGAAAGAGCAATCGTAATAGACAGAAAGAAGCCCCGGTAGACAACCGGGGCTTTGTCAAAGGATTCCGCTGCGCAGGTTACACCATGTAATGTGAGGGGGGTATTTGCGATAAACCAAATTCCGCAGCGGTGAAAAAATGTCTGTACAGAATGCCAGACCCATTGCAGATCGGAATGAAAAAGAGAAGAAATTTACCGATCTCGCAGACAAACACGATCTGGATAAGAGATATGCAAAGAATTGCCGTAACTCTTTTCTAATTGTGTACTTTTAGGGGTATCGGCAGGATGATTCGCAAGCACTTGCGAATTTAGAGGAAAGAGAGAGTAGTGGCGACGATAAAGGAAAGTGATCTTGACCGGCTGCTAAATTTGATGGTCAAGATTAAGATCATTGAACACCGCGGCTCTGATGCGAGCACAGAACGCCGGTGGTTGCGCTACCAAATCGTTGAAAGCTGTCAGGCGAATTGCTGCACGAGAGACGAGTTGATGAAACAGGTTCGGGATACATATGACATGCGTTACCCGGATGGACTTTTTGTCAGCCACACAACCCAATAGGTACACGAAAACAAGCCTTAAAGTTTTTCAGCAAGAATCGGATCAAGTTTGTTCTTGATACAGGTGATTGACAGATCGTATTTACCGTTCAGATGCGAAACTACAGGCAGCGACATCAGATGTGGAACTTTCACTCCGCTGATGCATGCGGCCTGTAGTTTCTGAAAAACGGTTTCGGATTCAACCATTAGACACCATTCCTTTAATCCTGGTCTTCTGATTACATCTTGTTTTCGAACGCCTTGATGAACTTTTCGATGTCATCAGGTGAGACAGACGAATCGACATGAGCGTTCCGGGGCGGTGAGGAGTGCCCGAAGAAAAGCACCTTGAGGCCGTGGAAGACTGCCATGATCCCACGGATGATAAGCATGATGATGCAGCCGACGAGCCCGAGCACACAGCAGATCAAATCGAAGATCGCACCGACGAATCCCGGACCGTACCGAACGATGAAGATCAAGATCCTTAAGATCAGAGTGAGAATCGGCGGACCGAGTATAAAAAGTAAAAGCCATTCCATTTGAATTCCTCCAATACAATTAAGTCTAGTTCTATACACTTATATTATAGCACTTTGGTATTAGAAAAGAAAGTCAACCAGAAATTCAAAGATCATACAGAAAGGAATAGGCGGCCTACGCGAAACCGCGCAAGCCGCCTATTCCCTGTGCTGCAAAACGTTCTGGATAGGGAAGGAACGTAGAATAAATTATAGCACTCTTCTACAGGAGAGGTGTGCCTAGTCGTCTTGCTCGCTGACCTGATCGTTGCGCAATTGGTCGCGTTTCATGGTCTCAAGGACGGTCGGAGGCAGACCCATCCAGCCGGCAATGATCTCATCGGGCAGCTCCGGATTGGCATTCTTGATGAATTGGCTGATCTTGCAGGCACGCTCCGTGATTGACGCGCTGCGTCCGTTGCTGAAATACAGCAGCTCTTGGCTGAAGAACTTGACGCCGTTGACGAGCTCGCCGCCCTGGCGCCATTCGACAAGCTCGCCGTCAAGGGTGATTTTCGCAACATCCTCGAGTTCCCTCTTGGAAATCAGGCGGATGCGGGTGCTCGCCTTGAGGAGTGCGTTGTTGAGCGTGGCGTTCTTCTTCTCGTCGAGCGATGTCACGGCATTGTCCTTGTCATGGATCTTCGCATCGTACCAATAGACGTCGACGACAAGGCCCTCATTCGAGTTCTTGTCTTCAAGCAGGTCGAAGCGGATTGCGAATTCCGTGATCAGGTTCATGCCGTCCCTCTTGAAGGGATCGGTCGCCGTGAAGGTGGCGGTGTCGAATACATCGATCTTGCCGGTCTGATAATAGGTTATAAGTTTCATAGGTCACTTTCCTTTCTTCCATGGCGTAAATCATTATAAATCAGTGAGTGGATCATAGGCGTGCTTGCACGCCGCACAAAAAGCGGTCTGCCATCCGAATGGAACGACAGACCGCATGTCTGATTGCACTAAATCGATGACAACCTAATGCTCAAGATTGTCCTTAGCGGGCGCAGCCTGGCTTTGACCGTCCAACTTTTCGGACGCGCCGCGGGCGGATGCGGCCTTTGCGCCGAGACTCTTGCCCTGCTCGCGTTCGGCATCCTTGCGCTCGAAGAAAGCCTCGCGGGCGGCCTTGTTCGCCTTGGACGCGGCGAAGGGATTTACGGGAATGGTGCGTGCTTCCTTAGATTCGTGGTTGTAGAAATTGACCTCGATCTTGCCGTCCTTGAGCTGAGTGCTCGGAAGCCCGACATTGATCTGTTCACCGTTAGCTTTCTGCTCAGCAGCCTTGAAATACTGCTTCTCGGTGAGGAACACGGTCATATGGCCGGAGATGCCGTTCTGATCGCCGAGATCGATGCCGTTTGCGACAGAACCCGGCATGAAGCGGCAATCTGCCAGATACATCTGACGGTCGTCCTTCTCGATGACCTTGAGTTTGACCTGATTATTGAAGAACTTGAAGTTCGTCCAGGTCGTCTCTTCCTTGACATTGGTGTTCTTATTCTCGTTGGACATAGTAAGACTCCTTTCATTAGTCATGTCCTTGTTTACATCATCGGGAAACATCAGTTCATGGATTGGGACTCCAAGCTGGTCCTCGATGTCATGCCAGATGTCTTCCCGAAATGTCCCGATAGGGTAGCCGTAGAATTCCGAATCGATACATTCATTATCGTCTATGCAGACATTTCCGAGTTCATCCCAAATCCTTTTTGCGGCGATTTCCTTTGTATCCGGTCCGTTCGCATCCGTGATGACGTAGCAGTTGTTGAAATTGACGATTTCGCCTTCAGCGAGGTCTTCGGCTGCGCAGGCATACGGGCCGAACCCTTCTCGAAATCCGCCGTTGCACTGGTCGACGAGACGTGAGGCGTATTCGATATTACCGTGTGCCGCCTGGTAGAAATCGCGCCAACAAAGTGTTTCATATTCATCATGCGTATATTCGACGCGCAGGTAATCTGGATCGATTGCTCCGCTGTGGAGCTGGGATGCATAGCTAATCGCTGTGCGGAGCGAATCGAATTCGACATCGTCATGGAAACAGGCTCCATCGCCGTAACTGTAGACGATGAAAGGATGATCCCTATGGCTTGGTTGGCTCTGGATGACCATTGCGACGCCATTGGGAAGTTCAAAGCCGTAATAGTCGGTTGCCGTTTGAGTCGGGTCCGCCTCACCAATATCGATGACATGCTCGAAATTCATCCACCTGGGTAGATCATGACCGTATTCATCATGCTTGCCATCATAAGCGTTCAATATGGTTGAGTTTTCGTTCATGTTTAGTTCCTGCTTTCGTGTGCTCCTGGAAGTCCATGTTCATATGCTTCCTTCGTTTTGAAACGATAGGATCGGTCTTGATAGGAGGATACCCGGTTTCCTTTTCCCTGCCTACACCCGCTGACGGAACGTGCTTTCTGCACCTTCGGCAGGCTTTCTTCGAGTTTCTTTGGAGAATAGTTATGGGTGGACTGTTCACCTTCGAACTGGACTGGGATTACGCCGCCCTTTATATATTTAAGCTTCATCCCGATATGGATAGGGGAGTTCTGGTTTTGGTCCTTGACGGCCTTATCGTACTGCCATTTTGCAAGATGCAGGGTAAATGAGCAGTTTCGCCCGGCGACTTCGGACGTCACATCGGCACGATAATCCGTTCTCGCCGTATCTGGGTCGATGGATTTTGAAAGGTCGACCAGGTCCGGGAAGAAGCGAAAATTCACCCATTCGTTCCCGTCAAAGGATTGTTCCGTGGCACCGCGATACTCCTCGGGACTTTTGGGCAGTGGGTTGGTTTTTCGGACATTGATATCGGCGGCAAGGTCTTCAAGTGCGACCATCTCGCCGTCGATTTCGACTCCATCTGGATACCTGGCGGTTTTCAAGCCGAGACTGACCGGTTTACCGGCCTTTTGTTGAGCGTCGGCGCGTGCGTACTGCCTCTCACTCAGCAGGATTTTAAATTTGCCACCTGGCTTGATTGAAGATTCCTCACCGAGAGTGCAATCGGCACGATACCATGGTCTGTCTGTCTTCCTTGAGACACCTGTGAGGAGAATTACACTGTCCGGAGGAACTTCAAGGTTCGTCCAGACCGGCTTCTTCGGTTGTGTGGGATGGTTTTTGGGCTCTCGAATGGAAGAATCTTCCATCTCGGCGACGGGAGGCTTTTCCTTGGAAACGCCTGCGTTTTGTTCTACCTCGATACGCTCTGGTTCTTCAGGGACATCGATTCTGTTTAGATGGCCATTTTCGACTTTACCTACGTCGTCAATCGCCGCACTGATATCCTCCAGGCTCGTACCGAGAGGGAAACCATGGTAATACCCGGTGATATGTCCATTTCCGTCAGTCGGGACCCTATCGAGTTCGATGCGCAAGATCTCCGCGCTGTTCAGACGATTTTTCTGGCCGGCATCTCCGGTCATGATGTACTCGCTGCCGAATTCGGCAATGACTCCGTTGATCAAGTCTTCCCTTGCGCATTGGCGCGGATCCATGCCATCGCGGTCACCGGCTTGGCAATCGAAAAGGAGCTTGTTGGCATATTCCAGGTTGCCGTGAGCCGCATTGAATAGATCGCTCCATCCGGCGAAGCCGCCACCCGGCATGGCTTTAAATCCCGGCACTTTATACATGATGAAACTCGAGTGCAGCTGGATGTCGGAAATGAAACCGGAACGGACGTCCTCACAGTAACAAAGCGCCTCGTCGAGATCATCGAATAGGATATTCGATTTCCATTCCGTCTCGTAGTCGTCGAAAAAAGAGTGGATGTTGTCGACCTCGCCGACAACAAGGAGATCTTCACGGCGGGCGGACTGCTTGAGAAACATCTTTTTTTCTGTTTTCGGCACGGTGAAGCCGTACCAATCTACCAATTGCATCCCCGGTGCTTGAGGCTTTCGCTTGATGTCTTGATGCGGCTCAAGCCAGGGATGGGATGTCACCGCGTCCTGAAGCTTTTCCTGCCACATGTTCCCTCCTAAGAAAGTAATCCGTCAGCGAGCGTTGCGAGCGGATCATAGGTGCCGAAGGCGCCGCATTTAACGCTCTTCGTAAGTCTTCTCGTTATTCGTCTCGCAATCGTCTCGCGCTACGGCACGATTGCCCTTCAACAGCCCGCGCATCTTGGAAAGGGATAGATCGCTCTTCCGATCGGCCTTGATTGTCTCGACGTATCGCTTTCTCAAAATGAACTCGAGCGTCTTGCCCTGCGGGATACACTCGGTTCCATCGATAAGCCTTTGGGCATTGTTGACGACTTCACGGTATGCGTTCTCGTTCAGCATACTCCCGAGCTTCGTCCCGAGTACGGCGGTAGCGATAATGTCCTGTCCGATATATGGGTCGACGATTGCCTTTGCAAGCCTGAGGTCGCGTTCGCTGATCATTTTGCCTCGATTTGGATCGGCTTCTCGATTCCCCGCTCACGTTGTTCAGATTCAGCGATCTTGCTGCAGGCAGATTTGGCGGTTTCGGCTTTATCGGAAAGCCTCGTGTGTTCACGGCAGGGCTTCCCACCGTTGGAAACACCTCCGACCGGTTCGTTTTCGATAATATCGATGATGTCTGACGAGCTGACGAGTGAATTTGGATCATGGAACAGCTGGTCGAGATCGCCTATGAACTCATTGCTTTCCGGGCGACCTTCAAAGGAGAACTTTTCCGTCACGGCATGGGCATTGGAAAAATCAAGTTGGTGAAAGGTGAGCAGCTGGTCCACATACTCGCCTTCACGATAGAATCCGGTATGGGCGAGCATGGCAAGGTGCTCGCGGTTTTCATCGCAGCCAAAGTCGATACCGCTCTTGAAATCGTCCATAAACCACTCGGTGAAATCGGCAAGGTCCTCACCGGAAGTGGGACCGAGAGGAAGAAGCTCATATTCGGGTTCACCGATTTGTTTCGTGCCGGAGAAATTGACCTTTTGCACGACGAAGGCGGTGTCCTGTCCCTCGGCAAATTTAGAGATCAAACCGAAGATATGGTCATTCTCTTCGGCATGGCCAAACTGATCCGGTTCGGGGACATCGGCCTTGATCTGATTCAGGTAGATAAAGTTTTCAATTGAGACATCATCGGCTTTTGGTCGGATTCGTCCCTGCAGATCGTCGATCTTATCCACGAGGCCGGAAAATGCCGAAAGGATATAGTCCGGCTTGGAATCGGGATTCCATTCATTGATTTCGAGAACGTCAGTCAATCCATATTTTTGTGCAAAAGAGTCCAGTTCATTAAGTTGTTCTTTAGTGAACCCCCATGAGGCCAGATCTTCAGGATCGTCGATAAAGACCATTCCCGCATAGCTGTCTCGGACGTTCTCCGTAATAGCGTTCAGCATTTCTGGAAATTTCGATGGGTCTACTTTCGGAACCATTGCATAAGTCCTTTCTTTGAATATCTTTTGTAAGATTCTACCACTTCGCATTAAAAAAATGACCCCGTCCATAAGAAGAGATCGAGACTGTTGATGGTATATGACGACTACGCGGATATTGGTATATTTGCAAAATGGGTGATGGATGCGCCCGAGATTGGGGAGCGGGCACATCCATCGGTGGGAAGAAGATGTCCCTGCACGAGAAAGGGGATCAAACTCGTGCTCTTAACCATAATAGCGATTTCTCAGCCCGTTTTCGTGTGGACTTTCCAAATTCGCAAACGTTTGCGAATTTCACTTCCGAAATTTGTCGAAGAGGCCTTTTAGCCGGAAGGGGTTGCCCGAAATGCGGGTATAGGGCAGCCGGAAAATTGACATCGGAAAGAAAGCGTCTCGATTCACAGACATTCAAAAATCGCATTGCCGAAAAAAGCCCTTCGCTCGAGCTGCTTTCCGATTACAAATGTGCAAAAGAAAAGATCAAGACGCGGTGCCGCAAATGCGGATACACGTGGATGGCTTCCCCCATTTCCCTGAACGCAGGGAGTCTTTGCCCCGCCTGCGCGAATCATGTTGTATTCCGAGGTCATAATGATCTCGGCACGGTAAACCCGAATCTTTCAACTGAATGGCACCCGATAAAAAATGGGTCCTTGACTCCAGCAGACGTTGTTGCTGGAAGCACGAAACGGGTCTGGTGGCAATGCAGTAAAGGTCATGAATGGAAGGCACAGATCTGCGAAAGGCATAGGAGAAACCTTGGATGTCCACAATGCGCCATAGAGGCAAGGAGGATTCCTATTCAATGCATCGAGACAGGCGATATTTATGACAGTTACGCAAGCGCGGCGCACGCAGTCGGGTTGAAAGGCTGTGGCGGAATTGCAGTTGCCTGCCAAAATCAAAAACGTACCTCCGGTGGATACCATTGGAGGCTAAAAGAATAATAGTTGTCCACTGCATCGAAAGAATTCAATCTTATCGAAACCGTCGTAAAACCCCTTGTTTCAACTATGGGGAGGTTAAAAGCGATGCCACAAACGAATCGTGGATAAGGCTTTAGACCATTGGAGGTCGATAATGTCGTTTTAGCGGCCTTACTTGTTTGTCTGGTAATATCGTAGTATTATTGTTTATATAAAGAAAGAGAGGAGGAATCATGATGGATATCGATAATTCGTTTGAAAAAACTCTTAATCCTTGCCTTAAAGATGCGATTGCCGCCTATCTCGAAGGAGAAGAAAAAGCGAAAGCTAACATAGGGTATTTGGAATTCGACTGTGACTATTGCCTACTACAAAGTGAAATTAACAGCGCTGAGATTGAGCGTTCGATTACTGAGGAACAGGCATGGTATCTTCGTAAGAAGTATTTAGGAATCAAGAGAACGGATATCTAAATGATTGATTTCACGGATGCTCCTAAGCTTAAGAAAGGCTATGGTGGAGCCAATGGAAATAAGATTTCTATTTTGTTAAACGGATCACGCTGGATGCTTAAGTTTCCTTCTATTTCGGAACGAAGCCCTGAGTTGCATTACACAAAAGGATGTATTTCTGAATATATTGGTTCACATATCTTTCAGTCAACTGGCATTAGCGCTCAAGATACTTTATTGGGTACGTATTTTATAAATGGTAGTGAAAAGACTGTCGTAGCATGTCGTGATTTTGTTGAACCTGGTTTTGAACTTCAAGATTTCGCTTCTCTGAAGAATCAAATGGTAGATTCTGCTAGAAGTGGATATGGAACAGAATTAAAGGATATTCTTGAGACCTTCAATGTACAGGATGTTATTGATCCGGAAGAACTTGAGAATCATTTTTGGAATATGTTTATTGTGGATTCTTTAATAGGAAACTGGGATAGACATAATGGAAATTGGGGATTTTTATACGATTCCACCCACGACGCGCTTAGTATTGCTCCCGTATATGATTGCGGAAGCAGTTTGTTCCCAGAAGCGGGCAAAGCTATGCAAAAAGATATTTTGCATAATAAACAGGCTTTACATCGCCGTTTGTACAGTATTCCAACTTCTTCTATTAAGATTAACGGTAGACGTATAAATTATTTCAATTTTTTATCCTCGTTAGAAAACGATGGATGTAACAGAGCTCTTGAGCGAATGCTACCGCGAATTGATATGTCCAAAATAAATAATATTATTTGGGACACTCCTGGAATTGATCAGGCGGAAAAGGAATTTTATACGGGAATAATTAAGGCTCGGAAAGAGGCTATTCTTGATTATTCTGCAGATTTGCTCAGTCGTGAGAAAGGAATAGTAATTCTTACAAAAGAATTTAAGAGGATGCCTGATCGGTCATTGGCTTCAAAAGATATTTCTTCAACTGAAGCTGCAAAGAAACTTGCTGAAGCAAAGAATTCCCGAGCTAGTAAAGATGAGACTCTTAATAAGTTGAATATAAAAGCAGTAGAAGATAGTCATTTAGATGATTCATCTGATACTTCTTGTTTATAAACGTATTGATAGTATCGCCAAAAACGGAGCTGTCCTGTTGAAGGATGGCTCCGTTTTTGCTATCAAAACAAGCAGATTATTATCCTTTACTTTACCGAATGTTCTTTGCTCCAAGTCGCGCGACAGGAGTTGCTGCAGAAAGAACGTTCGCCGCCCTGGGTGCCGGAAAGTACCGTTCGCATACAGCGCTTGCAAGTCAGAAAATAATAACCGGGATGGTTCCTGACGAGGAGCCACATGGCTTCCAATATATTGCTCGGTTTCCGTTCCGGAGCTATTTCTGCCATCTTTATGCCCGTATACGCAAGTTGAGGCTGGAAGAGTATCCCGTCAAATGCCTGAAGCAAGCGGTTTGCCAGTTGCATCTGGTTATTTATCGCCTCGCCGTCCGTGTTTGAGCTGACGACCATATACCGCCATTTATTTTCCTCGGAATGGCTTTCATGATTGTCCAATCTGTTCTTGACCCGTGATGCCTCTAACGGCGCAAGGAATTTCACGAATTCATTGCCGGGACCTTTAAGATAGTTCTCAATCGCAGTTCGGCTAAAGGAATTCTTTTTATCGATAAGGCTGCCGTACAGCGGGCAGAATTGCAGAGCATCGAAGGAAATATCCTTGTCTGCTAAGTTTTCCATTCGATAGATCGGATTGAAAGCGATGGGGATTGCATAGCAGGTGTCCGTATCTATATCGAATCGTTTTTTCAGAACCATGGGATTCACTTGACGGAACCGTGCGGCTTCCAGAATAGTGTCGGGATCGGCGCCGGATCTGTATAATCCGCCGATGCGCATGAGGATCGAAAGCAGGTTTCTCGCAAAGATCCAGTCATGCAGCGGCTCGACGATTGCGCGAAACTGCGAGTCCAGATAGGACAGATCCCCGGCTTTGGTGAAGTCGAGTTCGTCGATAAGCTCTCGTGTCGCCTTCTTTCCCGTACGGCCGATTGCCCTATAGCCCATACCAGCTATCTCATCGGGGATTGCGTATGGGTCGAAATAGCATTCCGAAAGCAGGCTCTCTAGATCGGGTGGAATGAGATTAAACCCGCACTCAATATCTTGCTGGAGATGGCTAGGTATAAAAGTGCGACGTGAGAGGATGTCTGCTGAAATGTACATGGGTCCGAGATCGTGTGCAGCCAGGACAAGCGATTTTGCATCCCTTGCCATCATGAGTTTATTGAAATCGTCAGGGTCAATCGGAAGATAGTCTTTCCCTATGTCATCGACAGACAAGATTCTGACGAGAACATGCATACCCGACTTTCCGTCCCTCGCGATATAGATTTGATTGGTGCGCATATAATTCCCTCTTTTACTAACGAAACTAGCATGCATCAGTTGAAAGGCCGTCACGGTCTGATCGTATCACGCGTTCTCAGCTTGGCGGTATACGCGCAGCTCCCATTGTTTGCGCTCGACTTTTGCCACGGCATCCAGAATGAATCCAGTAGCCAGAGAGAGGGTAGCAATAAACATGAGCGCCACGGCTAAGATGGCTGTCGGGAGCCTGGGCACGAGGCCGGTGGCAAGGTACTCACTTACTACCGGCATGCCGGCACATAGGCCTCCAATGCAGAATGCCAAAGCAACCAGCGAGAAGAACTTTAACGGGCAGTAGTCCTTGAACAGCGTGCCGATCATGGCAATTACTTTCAGCCCATCCCTTACGGTATTCAATTTGGAGACCGAGCCATTGGGGCGATCACGGTATTTCACGGGGATATTCACGATACGCCAGCGCCGGTCGACGGCATGGATCGATAATTCGGTCTCAATCTGGAAACCCTCGGACAGGACAGGGAAGGTCTTGACGAATGGCCTGGACATGGCACGGTAACCGGTCATGACATCCTCGAAACCGTAACCGTATATCCATTTGATCATGGCACGAACGAGGTCGTTGCCGAAACCGTGGAAGGTACGTCCGTTCTGCTTCGCATAGGTTCCGTTCGATAGGCGGTCGCCCACGACCATATCGGCCTCGCCCGCGAGAACGGGGGCACAAAGTGCCCACGCCGATTCCGCTGGGTAGGTATCGTCGCCATCAACCATGAGATAGCAGTCGGCATCGATATCGCGAAACATCTGTCTGCAGACGTTTCCCTTGCCTTGGCGGGGTTCGAGTCTGACGACAGCGCCTCGCGAGCGGGCGATGGCGGCGGTGCCGTCGGTCGAGTTGTTGTCGTAAACGTAGACAGACGCCTCGGGTAGCTCGCGGCGGAAGTCATCGATTACCTTGCCGATTGTAAGAGCCTCGTTATAGCAGGGAATGATGACGGCAATCTTATCTCGACTCAATGCGGACTTCCTTTCATTACAAACCTTATTAAAAGGCTGACGTTGTAAGTGTGACAACGCAATTATGCGATATCGCATTACCTATTATGCTATCATAGTATCATCCAACCACCTCAAATAGAAAGACTCCATCATGCAAGTTCTAACTTCCGTGTTCTGCCGCGAGCTTTTCACGTCACTCGGTTTCGCTTACGACGATATACGCCACTGCGATCTCGATGCCCTCCAGGGCTATATCGCCATCGAGTGCGCCAGGTCTCACCGCGCCGGGATGACCCCGCACTTCATGACGCCACGTCGGAAGTCTGACAGTCTGTGCTGCAAAATGAAGCCGGAAGGCGGTCTTGAGAAGGCATATATCAAGATCGACTGTCTTGACCAGTGGAACGGTCGCGAGGCGATAAGCTTCAACTCTGACGGCTTCATCGGCTTCTGTGGATGGGCCGACACACAGAACAGCCAACCGTTCCTCAATGCTTTTCGGCGTTGGCTGACTGAATACATGTTAGAACGTTCGCGCTGATTTCAAATGTCTTATTATGGTGTCGTAGTATTGCGATACAATAGATTTCGACGATAAATAAAACCTGGCTGATAGGAGTGGCTATGGGCAAAAGGAAAGTGACCGATAAGGACATCCGTTCGATTGAGTTTGCAATTGATAGTGTGTTTCCCGGTGCATCGGGAGAAGCTGCTAAGCAAGCTTTCCATGTTTTGGTTGAACGGGCCGAAGAGACCGGGAAGCTCCAAAACGATCTGGACTCTCTGCGCCACGAGTTCAACACGCTTGAAGGCGAATATAAAAAGATATCCCGCCGCTTCAAAAATTTCCGTAGGCTCTGCCACGCGATGGCGCGTAGGGAGATTGTCGATGCGGACGGGAAGCCGATTATGTTCGGCGACATTCTGTATGGTGAGGACGGGCGTGCATGGACTGTTCTCGGACCGTATACCAAACGTTGGCTTTTTGTCAGCGGTGTGAATCTCGATGGCGAACCGGTCAAACAGCCTGTCATGGCTAAATGGATGACTCGTGTACCTCGCAAAGCAGAAGAGAAGTAGTGCGATCTCAAGCTGATAGGTCTAAAGAGTCGTCTTTTCCGGGCGACTCTTTTTTAAGCTCGATAACCGATGAGCTGTAGACTGGTTAAAGGGGAAGGTCAACTAAATGGCAAAGCTAATCGTCGGTCAAAATGACCTGGCGACAGTCAATCCGGATTTGGCAGCGGAGTGGCATCCGACGAAGAATAACTGCCTTCGACCGACGCAGGTGACTGCCGGATCTAACCGAAAGGTCTGGTGGAAAGGAACATGCGGACATGAGTGGGAGGCGGTAATCGGAAATAGGAGCAGGGGAATTGGATGTCCCCATTGTTCAAAGAGACATGTCGTCGAAGGCGTTAACGACCTCGTCACGGTGAATCCAAGTCTGGCCGCCGAATGGCATCCCACGAAGAACGGTAGGCTTCGCCCGATGCAGATTGCCGGAAAATCCAATAAGAAGGCGTGGTGGCTGGGAAAGTGCGGGCATGAGTGGGAGGCTGCCATATATTCAAGGGCGGTAGGGAAAGGCTGTCCCTATTGCTATGGCAAAAAGGAAAGGTAGTGCAAAATGGAAAAAGCGGCGATCGGTACCAATGATCTTGGGATGCATATTGTCATCAGGCCTATTTCAAAAGATCTTCTCTCGAAAGACGAAATCGTTGGAATGGAAACCGGAAAGATCAACTCCCTCTTGACGGCGCGGAGGCCGATAACTCTCGTTGACGCTATTTCCGCGCTTCCACCACTATTACCTCCATCGGCTGATCCCATAACTGGCAGGCGGTTATACAGTATCGAAGAAATAATGTCCGGTTCATGTGGTATACACTTTGGACCGTCCGTTCCTGAATTGCTCAGATATGAGACTGAGTTGAGTGTGAACACGGTCTTTGAATCAAGCATAGCTTCGGCACGAAGTGCAGCCAAGCAAATCCCCTGCAATGGTCAATGGCTCACGGACGTACTCGGTAACGCGGATCCAGATTCTACTATGGTCGCGGTGGAGACTCTTGCCGATTGGAGCATGGCGCGTTCTGTCATCTTCTTGGTTGCCAAGCTGCTCAGTTTTCTTGCTGCCGGTTCCGATTCACCGATGGAGGACACGGGTTTCGCTCGCTGCTATGTTGAGTGTCTTAATAAAACTCTCTGGTGTATTCCATTTGCATTTAATCCTTTTTTTTCATCGGGGAAAAGAGGCTGCAGGCTGTTAGCGGATAAGTTGACGGACTATCGTTCCTATCAGCAGCTAGTCGGGATTTTGACTCATCGGGAAAAGATCGGTGATTTTGGAACCGAAGATATCTATGCCGAGGTATTCGGATCCACCTCTTATGACGAGAGCGAATCGGCCTTTATCCTTACATCGTCTGTTTCTTCCGAGAAATATAGAGGTCTATTCGATGGGTGGAACGACAAAGCAGAAAGGAACTATTTGCTTTGTACGCAAGTTGGCTGTTCGCAACGAAGCGATGCGGAAAATATCATAAATGCGTTGATCGGCTCCGTTTCGAACCTTGCTGTTTCATACGGTCAGATAAGCCTAGGGTGGGAAACCGACACGTCTGCACGATTTTCCGATCGCCCGGTGCCGAGCGTGAAGCGCAATTCCCTGTTCGCAGAATTGCTATATCGGATTGTCTACAGGGACTCTTTGAACATCGGTATTTGTCGGAATTGCGGGGCACCGTTCCTTAAAAGTGGAATCGGATCCTTGAACGATGTCTGCTCGCAAGCGTGCCGAATGGCTCAACGCCGTAGAAAAGGATTGGCATAGGAATTGAGACTGCAGATACCGTTTCTGGGTTATCAAAACCGTCGTAAAACCCCTGGTTTCAACTACGGGGATATAAGACGGTAGATATTATGCAGCTCAATACTGTATAATATCTATACCATGAAGTACAAGAGTAACCGCAACATAGTTTTCTCCTGCAGCTACCACGTGGTCTTCTGCCCGAAGTACCGTCGGCCCGTCCTCGTGGACGGAGTCGACGAGCGCTTCAAGGAGATCGCATGGGAAGTCGCCGACGAGCTCGGGTTCGAGATCGCCGAGATGGAGGTCATGCCCGACCACGTCCACCTGCTCCTGTCAATCGATCCCCAGCTGAGCATCCACCGGGCGATCAAGCGCATCAAGGGGAGGTCAAGCCACGACCTACGCGAGGAGTTCCCGTGGCTCAAGAGCCGTATACCGACGCTCTGGACGAACAGCTACTTCGTGTCGACCGTGGGAGGTGCACCGCTCGCGCAGGTGAGGAAATACATAGAGAGACAGAAGGAGGTCTAGCCGATGGAACGCGGGTTTAAATACCGAATCTACCCGAATGAGTCACAGCGCGACCAGATCGCGCGGACGTTCGGTTGCTGCCGCTTCGTGTACAACCGCGCCCTCGATGTCAAGAAGACCGCCTACAGCGAGACCGGGAAGAGTATCGCCACCAATGATCTGATCAAGATGATCCCTGCGTGGAAGCGCGACCCCGAGACCTCTTGGCTCGCGCAAGTGGACTCCATGGCGCTCCAGCAGTCCGTCCGCGACCTCGACCGCGCCTACAAGAACTTCTTCCGACGCGTGCGCGAGGGCGGGAAGCCGGGCTTCCCCAAGTTCAAGTCGCGCCGGCACGCCCGGCAGTCCTACCGCACCAACGGCGGCAAGATCCTTGACCGCAACCATATCGCGCTGCCGAAGCTCGGGAATGTCCGGGCTAAGGTATCCCGACCGCTCCAGGGGCGTTTCATGTCGGTCACGGTCTCCCTGGACGCGGCCGGCCGTTATTTCGCCACCTTCCTCTGCACCGACGTGCCGTCCAAGGACGCGCCCGCGACCGACCGGGAGGTCGGAATCGATCTCGGCGTCGAGGCGCTTGCGACTCTCTCGGACGGCACGAAAATCGAGAATCCACGTCATCTCAAGAAATACGAGCGCAAGCTCGCGCGGGAGCAGCGCAGGCTCTCCCGCAGGAAGGGCGCACGCAGGGGCGAGAAGCCGAGCGGCAGGTACCTGAAGCAGCGGAAGAGGGTCGCCAGGATTCATGCGAAGATCGCCGATGCCAGAACCGATGCCCTTCACAAGGTCACGACCATGCTCGCGGACGAGAACCAAGTCCTGTGTATGGAGGACCTGAATGCCAAGGGCATGATGAAGAACCATCATCTGGCGAAAGCCGTGACGGACGCCTCGTTCGGCGAGTTCGCACGGCTGCTTGAGTACAAGTGCGCCGAGCGTGGGCGCTCCCTTGTCAAGATCGGCCGCTTCTACCCGTCGAGCAAGACCTGCTCGGTCTGCGGGCACAGGCTTGACGCCCTGTCGCTGTCGGTGCGGTCGTGGGACTGCCCTTCGTGCGGTGTTCACCATGACCGCGACGTCAATGCGGCGAGAAACATACTGGCGGAGGGAAAACGCATCCTCTCCAACACGGAAGGTACCGCGGGGCACGCGGGAACCGTGGCGGCCGTAGTCGCCTAAACGCTCGGGGAGAGGACGTAAGACCCTAGAGGACCATATCGGTCCCCGACGGCAGACCTCGCAGAACTGAGAATCCCCTGGTTTCAACTACGGGGAGTGTCAACACGGAAGACAATGGTTGGTTTTGCAGGAAAATTTTTAGGAATTTTCAAAACTAACCGGTAGAAATATTGGTAGCAGCTATACTAAAGATGACGCGAGGGTGCGCTTAACGGTTTTGCAGAACCGGCGCCCTACGTGGATAGAAACAGGTTTTGAGGCTTTCACCTCATCACTGAAGTCGTCCTTGCAGGGGCGGCTTCAGTCATTTAATAGGTCGAATTTAACGACCCAGAATGATCTGCACGGTCGTAAGTGGGAGCGCAACGACTAAAAGACGCAGCATGTCCATATGACCACCTCCCCGAAAAATCGGGTAGGGTTTCAGTGCGCCCCGCGCCTTTGCTGATTGTATCAGTTATCATTTCGTCCTGCAAAAAAGACCCCGGATTAAACTCCGAGGTCTTTCTTTTTACCGGTAAATTCTCACAGCTAATGCCGTAGTACTATGGTACAATCTATTTACCGAATGTAAGAGGAGAGAAACGATGCACATTACTCCCAGTGGCCGGCGACGTCGACAACCCAATGCTGTCCCGTAGCCTGCTGTTCATAATGTCCCTGGTCCTCAGAGGTGGTATACGAATCATCTACAACGGATCCACCGATACCGCCGTTTTCGCCATCGTTAATAATCCAAGCGTAGGCTGCATCGGATGAATTGAAGGGACCTACCATAGTACCACCATGATTGACCCAGAAACGAGGATGACGCGTGTATACCACGTTCGGTACCCAGACCTGGCTGTAGTCGGTTTCCCAGTGGCCCTGCTCGGCAACCCATTTCTTCTGGCTACCGCTGTTGGAAGAGGAATTATTGCTGCCGGAACCCTGTGAATTGCCGGAATTCTGCTTCGAGTCGGAGGAGTTTCCCTTGCTGTCAGACTTCGACGAGTCGGAAGACTTGTTATCCTCTTTCTTGGAGTCATCGGACTTCTGGTCCTTGTCGTCGGATTCTTTCTTCTCCTCGGACTTGGCTCCAGTCGAGATAGGGGTTCCGTCCGGTTTCTTCACGGTGCCGGCATTCTGGTCATAGCCCTGGTCATGCACGCCATCGGTGGACCAGATGTCATCGGCGATCACATGTCCGCCGGACCCATTGATGATGTCGGCTGTTGATCCGCCCGTCGGCGCCTTCGTGACATCGTATGAGACGGCGACCTTGATATTGCCGTCCTTGTCGGTGGCGATCCACGTCACGTCGACGGCGCTGACACCCTTGACCTTCTTTCCGTTAAGTACGGCTGCGAGCGCTGCGGAGCGGCGGGCAGTCGAATCGACCATCTTGACGGCGTCGTCCTCGGAAGCCTGAGTCACGAGGATGCGACCGCTCTTGGCATCGATTCGTACCTGGTCAGAAGCGATTGACAGGTCGGCGTCGTCCAGCTTGAGCGTCGCACATAGCTTTGCGACATCGGAAGTCGACAGGTTGTCCGTCTTTTCCTCGGAGTTGTCCTTGACCGGTGTGACGGTTTGCTCCTGCTCGGTCGGCTGTGTGTTCGCTGTCTTATGGGAGCTCAGCGCGAATGCGCCGATACCGAGACCGGCTATGAGTACGACGCCTGCGGCGATCGCGATGATCTTCTTGTGCTTGTCTCGGTCATCGGTCGGTGTATCTCCATACACCGGAAGTTCCTCGGTGAGGCCGGCATCGTTCTCGCCCTCGGTGGGGATGGGATCTGTCGGTTTTATATCGCCGCTGTCGTAAACGGGCGGCTCGTTGTTCATGTTCATATCATTCATTTGCATATCCTCCTTATGCTGTCTTTGGTGCTTCATCCTGGACAGATGAATTCGGGAGCGGTGCGATCTGGACGATCGGTTTGCTTCCCTTCAGGACGACGACCGGTTTTCCAGTCGTCGCCACGTCTTTTGCGATGCGGGAGAAGTCCCGTTTGACTTGTGAGATTCCAAGCATCGATGGAATATCGCTGTCCATTGTATCGCCTTCTAAAACTGAACCCGTACCTATATCTACAGTTCTTATACCACAATAGCGCTGTTTTTAACGCTATTTTTGGAGTTATCTAATATATTTTTCAGTTAAATCATATGTTCTGTCTGCTTGCATGGACAAATCTAGCTGAGACGGTGAAATGCCGTAGTGCTTGCAAAGGCGGCGATCAAATTCAGCAAGGTCGATTTCATCGTTGCAATACCTGCTTGCTTCCTCAAGAAAGAAATCAGAAACTCTTTTACCTTCCAAGGTGTTCGTATATATAGCTTCTGCAACAAACTTTGGGCGATCGTTTTTTTTGATCATTCTTTTGCTCCTTTCTAAAAGTATAATATCATTATACCATATATGTATTATGGTACAAGTGTACTACGCCCTTACTGTGCGAAAATGAGCAGCGTTCTCGCTCGACCGCCCGTATTCATCGAAGAGCAGGTGACGAGTGTGATTGCGCGGGTTGCGTTTGCAATCGTGGCGTCGCAGTCATCGCTGACGGCGGTCGCGTCTTTTTTCATATCCGAAAGCCACGACCGTACTTCCTCTGCGGAAGTGAAATCGAACGTCTGGATTGGCTGGTATTTCTTATCGACAGACATCGCCATGACAGGTTTGAGAACCTGCCGTCCTTTATCGGGGGTGAACCAATACATCTCGCCGATCTTGTCGAATTCCGCTTGCCTGTAGGTCGCGAAAATAGGGGAGAAGATCTGACCGGTAAACCCCATGTGGTGTCCGTATACGAGTGCGTGCGCACCTTCTGCTGTGCTTCTTGCATCCAGGTATGGGCAACCCGCGAACGACGGGTTGCGGTCGAAATCGTGGCTCAAATAGAAGTCCGCGGGGTCTCCCTTGCGCGTGTTTACGACGGGAAGGTCGATAGCTGTTCCCTCGACCCTGAGCCATGCCGCGATATCCTGGTTACGGCCGCGGAGCATGGACCAGTCGATTCCGTCTGCGGTCTGGGTCTCGGCATCCTTGGCGAGGTTATCGTATTCCCAGCCCTCTTTAACCGTCTCTCCTCCCAGCAGGAGGGCTGCGGCCGCGGATAGGATGCAGATGCCGAGCAGTATCCAGTTAACGATCTTGCTTATCCTTTTCGTCATGTTCAATTCCTTTCCTTTTTAGTGAAAAAGGGGCCATCGGGTTGCCCCGAATAGCCCCTTCAGTAGGCGATGGAAGCCCCTCTTAAAGGTTACTCCATCATATCGTCGGCGTCATCGATTTGATGGCGCTTGCGGTAGATATACGTACCGCCCGCACCGGCGGCAACGGCAGCCGCTATTGCAGCGCCGATCAGGATGTTGCGGCCGGTTTGGGCCATCGAGGACTTGTCACTGGTGACGGTGACAGTCTGGTTCGCATCGTCGATGTCCTTGTGCTCGGCAACGGTCTTGTCGACGGTTGTCTTCTCGCCGGTCTCCCTGTCGGTTTCCGTTTCCTTAGTGGTCAGTGTCTCGAATGCCACGAGATCGTGGCCGTCCAGATGTGTCGTATCGACGGTGAACTTGACCTCAACGGTGCCGTCCTTCTCCTCCGGAGTGAAGGTGACGCTCGAGCTGAGTGGGTTACCGTCCCCATCGGAGAGGGGGGCGCCGGTGGTCTTATCCATAAGCGTACCGGTGACGGTATGCTCGACACCTGCCTCGATATTCGTGTAGGAGACGGTATCGGTGAGCTCGACCTTCTCGCCGACCTTGACGGTGTGCTTGCCGTCTTCGCCGGTGAGCGTGGTGCCGATGATGGCGGAATCGAACTTCGGGGTCTGCTTCACCTTGTCATCGTCATGGTCCTCGAGCTGGTCCTCGCCACCGCCGTTGCGGTAGAGGTCGACCTTGGCGTAATTCTCCAAGGAGTCGCCATCGCGGTAATCGTCGGTGACCTTCATATGGACGATGGCAGGTGCATAGTCACCGGAAACGCCCTCGCTGATCTTGAATTGACCGGCGGCGAGGTCGACCTTGGTCTCCTTGCCGTCCTTATCGGTCATCTTCGCGGAGGCGGACCCGTCCTTGTTCAGGGTGAGGGAATAGACGGTATCCCCGTCCTTACAGGTATAGGTGCCATCCTTCTGCTTGATCTTACCGCCGAGACCGTTATTGCCGAATGCCGTGAACTTGCCGGAGCCGTCGAGATCGACGAGGATGGAGACCCCATCGGAGTACGAACCGTTTCCCTTGGCGGTCTCGGTTGCGTCGTTCACGTCATCATGGGAGTCCTTGATGCCGTCGCGGTCCCAATCGTCCTCACGCGTGGTGAAGCCGGATTCGACGCGCCCGTACTCGAAACGGATTGCAGTGACGTGCTCGCCCTCGGCAAGCTCGAGGTCGGACACCTTAAGGTCCTCGGCCTCGGTGGTGGACACGTCGGCTTTCCAAAGCTTCCAGCCGGTGTAATCAATCTTGCGGCCGTCTTCGCCGAGGGTTTCGGAATTGGACTCATCGGTGAGCCACGGGTTGCCGTGTCCGTCGGAAAGGGTCTGGTTGGCGCCGGATTCGTCGGAGTAATCGGATGGTGTCTGATCGGTCTTGTACCAGACGTTCATCTTGCCATCGAAGTCCTTGTACGCCTGCGGGGTCGTGATCGAATCGAGGGTGGCCTTACCGGTCATGACTCCGTAAAGGTCGTCCTCGACGGTGAACTCATCCGTCCAGGTGTTAGAGGTGGAGCGGAAATCGAGGGTGTAATCATAGCTTCCGTCATCTGACGTGCTGGTATCGGCGTTGTTCTCGCCGTCACCGTTAGCCTCCGTATACGGATGCGTGGGGTCTGCGATCTCCTGGCGCTTGTCGATCTCGCCCTTGATGGAGATCGGCTTGTCGTACATGACGGCGGTCTGGATCTCGCCGGTCTTCTCCACGGTGAAATCGATAGACTCCGCCACATCATAGGTATGCGGCGTGCGCTCTTCGGTGAGCGTGTACTTGCCGGGCGCGAGGGCATTGATCACATGGTCCTCCGTGGTGGAAGTCCACGAATCGATGACCTTGCCATCGGAATCCTTGAGCGTGAGCTTCGCGCCCTCGATTTCGGCCTCATTCGTGATATCGCGCTTGGAGACATGCAGCTTGGTGTAGTCGTCCGTGACATCGATCGTGTACTCGGTCACGCCCTCGGTCATGCCGTCGGAATCGACTGTGAAGGCAAAAACGTTCGGGCTCTCGATGTAGCCGGCGGGAGCCTCGGTCTCGACCATGCGGTAGGAACCGGCGACGAGGTGCTTCACGTCGAACTCACCCTTTACATCTGTGGTGCACTCGGTGAACTTCTTGCCGTCTTTCAGGAGGACGGGCTCGCACTTGACCGTGTCATTGGAGATGGATGCGTAGGCGATCTCGCCGCTCTTGACGGAAATCTTTCCCACCGCGACACCATCGACGGAGACGGTGTATTTGCCGGAGGCAAGGGCCTTGTCGGTGGTGTATGCCATGCGGGCGGCATCCCACGTCAGTTTCACGCTCGGCACCGAGTCACCGGTCTCGCTGAGCTCTGCGGAAGTTCCGAAGACATGGTTCTTGATGGCAACGGTATAGGACTTACCCTTGTCTACGGAAATCGTGGCGTCGGAAAGCTTCACCTCATCGTCGCCCTTCTTAGCCACGACGGTGTAGTCACCGGCCTCGACAGTTGTGTCGCTTCCGACCTCGATCTCCCTGCCGTCCTTGTCCTTCAGAACAATCGAATAATCATTCGAATTGACCGTGACGGTGGAAGAGGAGACATTCTGCTTGACGGAGACCTCTTTGCCCTCATCGGCGCGGATTGCGACGGAAGTTCCGGTTTGGAAGGTCTCCTGGTCATCGATGTTCCAAATGTCGAACTTGGCGCCGTCGAGGACATCATCGGTACCGAGAATGGTCTTGTTGACCTTTACCTTGGTAGGCTTGTCCTTCTGCTCTACGGAAGCGGTCACGAGATCGGTTTTGTCGTCCTTATAGGAAAGGGTGAACTCGACCGGGGTCGTATCGAGTACATGGCCCTTCGGGGCCTTGGTCTCGATGAAGGCATAGGTTGCGGAACCGGAACCGAGATAGAGATTCTTAGTGGTGGCGACTCCATCGTCACCGGTGGTCACATGGTCGACGACCTGTCCCTTGGACGCACGCACGGTGCCATCCGGGGAGACGACATCCTCCTGCGCGACGACATCGTACTCTGCATCTTTAAGATTCTTGCCGTCATCGGCGCAGGACTTGGTGATGGTCGCCTGCCCCATGGACTGCCTGTCGTAGACCTTTACGACGGTGATGGGAGAGGCGTCCTTATAGTCCTTGGAGACCTCGAAACCGACCGTCTCGCTGTTGAGCAGATACGGGGCGGGGGTGGCGATTTCCTTGACGGCGTACTTGCCGGACTTCAGCTTTCCGGGCATGGAAACTTGACCGTTCGCATCGGTGGTGAACGTATCGACCTTGGCGTTCACGTCATACGGATCGTCAAACGATACGACCTTGCCGTCAGCATCGAGGATCTGGAACTTGAAGCCGGAGAGCAGAACCGTGTTGCCCGTCTCCGCGTCGCATTTAACGATCTGGAGTCGGCTCGTCAACGTCTTGTCGATTACGGAGTAGTACTTCGTGCTCTGGTTGACCTCTTCATCTGCCGAGATAGTCCAGTCATCGACATGGTCATAGCCCTCGGGCACCGTGGAATCCACCTCGTGGACTGTGTAGCCCTTCTGATCGATCGGCAATGCGCCGTCGATGCCGGCATTACGCTTGCCCTCGCCGAACCACGGACGGGTTGCATCATCCGTCTTGTCCTCGGAGGTGGAAGTCTCGTCACAGGTATCGGCATCCTTGGTGGAGGCGAATCCGCTCTCATTGGTGGTCAGCGTGCCGACGACCTTGCCGGTGGAGTTCGAGATGATCTGGAACTGCACGCCGACGGCGGGCTTGCCATGGCCGTTGTCGGACTCCCAGCTGTCGTCCTCGCCGCCCTTGGTCTTGGCGATCTCGACATCGAACGCCTGCGGGTTCTCGGCGAAATCGTCCTCCGGCTCAAGCTCGATGGCTCCACCGTCAACCTTGGTGGCATCAAGCCATTCTCCAGCAGAGATATAGGTATGAACAGTCGTATCCAGCTTATAGCCAGCAGGCGCCTTAGTTTCGACAATCTGGACCTTGCCCAAAGGTACGGCGGTAAAGTACAGAACGCCCTTGGCATTTGTCTTTCCGGTCGCTTCCCAGCCAGGAGTTGAAAGCGAAGTAATCTTGTACTCGGCGCCTTCAAGCGAAAGGCTTGTCTGGGCGGTACCGCTTGTCGCGGAATCCTTCTTTGCGACGGTGATCTTCACGACACCAGGGTCGTCTTTGAACTGCTGTTCCCCGGCGCTGTTACCGGTCGAGAACTCGATGCGTCCCTCGTGCTTCTGGAAACCCTGCGGGGCCTTGGTCTCGACGGCGTAATAGTTCTCGTTCGGGTCGAGCTGGTAGTTGGCATGGCCGTTACCGTTCATGGTGATATGGGCGGCCAGCGCGTTGTCGCGGGTGCGGTAGATATCGAACTCGGCGCCCGCATAGGAGTACTCACTGTTGCCGTTCGTCACCTTGGCATCGGCGGAAATCTTGCTGAAGGTCACGTTGACCTTGTTGAGCTGCCAGTTGACCTTGAAGAAGCCGGCACCTGCCTGCGTGAAGGTGGTCGGGACGGTGACGCCCACGACGGCCTCGTTGCCGTATACGGCGGCGACACGGACGGTCTGGCCGTAATCGTCATCGGTGTACTTCGGCTGGTTGTAGCCATTCTGGAGCTGGCCGGATGGGTTGACGCCGACATGGCCGCAAGTCAGGTTGAGGTTTGCGGCGTTGGGGATCTCCACGCCGGAGGACGTGGTCTGCGCGTTGATCGTGCAGGTGCGCTCGATGGAGTAGTTGCCGGACTGCAGGGCGGAGACGTCCACGCCCTGGGTGCCGAGCGCCTGGTAGATGGTCTTCGTCTCGTAGCGGCCGCCGGATGGATTCTCGACTGCCGGCATGGTATAGCCGCCGGTCGGGGTGCCGGTGTACTTGTTGTGGCCGTTGGTGTGGAAGGTCATGCCGACATATGGTGCCGTATTGAACTTCCAGGTGCCGATGTTGTTCACGTTGCCGGCGAAGGCCTTGGTGGCGATAGAGGTGAGGAAGTTGCCGACAGTCTTGCCGGTATCGTTCGTCAGTTTGACCTTGACGGTGCGGACGCCGGCCGGAGCAAGCTTGAGATCGAGCGTACCGGTGCCCTCATCGTAGGACCACATGTCCATATCGCGGGTGTACTCGATGCCGTTCGCGATGACGGAATCGATCGAGCTGTCTTTCAGCGACTCGCGAGCGGCTTTGTCCTTGGCGAGAACGATCTTCGTGTCGGTGGCGAGGATATCGACCTTGGCGGTTCCGTTCTCGGCGACATCCCCGTCCACGCCGTCCTCGGAGATCTTGACGCTGATGCTGTTCTCTGCGCCCTTGTCTGCAGTTGCATAGAGCAGTTGGATACGGGAGGAAGCGACCTTGAGCTCGCCCTTCTTGTTCTTCTCGGTATACTTCTTCGGCACATAGATGAGACCGGTGGCATCGTCGAACACGAAGCCGTCGCGCATCTTGGCGTCGGCGTTGTTCTCGGACGCACCCCAATCAGCAAGGGTGGCGCCGGAGATACGGGAGCCGGCGTAGCCGACATAGTAGTCGGAATCCTCGTTGAGATCATAGAGGATTGCATGGCTCACTGCATTTGCTCGCAGCGCGTCTGCATGGTCCGACATGCCATCGCCGTCGTCGTCGGCCCAGAGGTTATCGAGAGAGGCATTCGGGAGGATGTTGGAGTCGACGACCGTGGTGGTCACGGTGAGTACATCCTTCTTCTCCAGCTTGTCGCCGAGTCCGACGTACTTGGAATCGGCGTTCTCCTTGATATAGGTCTTCTCATCGATAGCCTTGTTGGCCTTACCCTCCTTGACCTTCACGGCCTTGAGGATGGAGGAGCCGTTCGAACCGTTCTCATAGAACATGGTGGAAACGGTGGCGCTGCCGGTCACCTTGAAGGTGCCGATCCCGTCCTTGAGCGAGACAGCGGAGGCATCGTTATCGGAGTTATTGAAGACGGAGAGGCTGTCGGCGAAATACCCGTCGGCGGGAGAGGCCTTGATTGCGACCGTCTCGCCGACATTCACCGTAATGGCCTTGGTGTCGTCGTCCCTGCCGACAAACGACAGGCTGCCGTTCTCGGTATCGGCGAGGGTGACGGTTGCCGTCTTAGTTGAAGTATCTGCATAGGCCGTACTCGGCGCGAATGCGGCACCGAAGCTGCCCAGGCATTGCGACAAAACGAGCACGGTACCGGCGGCAACGGTCGCAGCGCGGCGACCGACGGCCTTGATCTTACTGAACATGCCTCCTCCTTTCTTTTGCTTGTTGTCTGTTTCGTTCATGTCTTGCATCATTCCTTTCCTTTTCCGGCTGCAACTCTTGCAGCGTATTCAAGAGGATCGATTTGATATTTTACCAATTTCCGCATTGCGATGCCTTTGTAAATAGCCCGCTTCACGTGCCGTTTCACCAATCGCATACCTCTTGCCAAACAACCACGTTTCAACCTGGGGAGTTGCAAACAGGAAAGCCCGGTCTTTTATGGTGGGACTGAATGTAAGGATAGATTTAAAACAGTGGTATGGCTTGTCCATATCGTTCATCTGAAACAATTTCGACCATAGATTCCACGGTTTTAAGACCTTCTCGTTTGTTAGGCAATCATATTGCCGCAGGCCGAGAGAAAGGAATCGAGATGGCTGACAGGCAATTTGCCATATACTCCGCAGAGGATGATTCGCTTGCCTTTTACCGCTATGGGCACATTCCTGTGGTGGGAACAGAATTTGCTGGAAAGCATGTAACGAAGGTCTTCGAAAATTTTAACGATCATTGTTGGACAACTGACGCTATAGCTAATCGCGTTACCAGTGTTTCCGTTGCAGATGGCGGGATAAAACCGAGAAAACTCTGCCATTGGTTCAACCGGTTTGAAAATCTCCGTGCAGCCGATCTGGAGAAACTGGATACGACATACACGACTGCAGCTCAGGGTCTTTTCGAAAGCTGCGGTAACCTTGAGCAGGTCAGGATGCCGCGCTTCGGAATGCCGTTGGTTGCTGATACGAATCGAATGTTCTATGGTTGCAAATCGCTAAAACAGCTCGGCATGGACGGCTACAACCTCTACAGTGCTGTTGACTTGCATGAGATGTTTTTCGGATGTGAAAGGCTAAGAAAAATCGGTGCCGAAACATGGAATATTTCGCGGGCAGTAGATTTGAACAGGATGTTCTATGGCTGCATGAACCTATCCGAAGATCTGAGTTCTTGGACCCTAGAAAATTGGAGGGAAAACGCTCGCTTTAGTGCAGGGGCGCCAGGTGTGATCGATCCGGATTGGGACTATGCCTTTACCAGACAATTTTCCAGATGTCCAATGTGACATGCTCCCATCCACCTTGCAACTTCGCTGCTAGAGGTGGGGGCTTCTCGCTCAAGGCAACCGATGTCGCCAGTATCGACGAGCTATCCCCGTGTGCCCCACGGTTTCGCTTCCTCTAGGCCGAAAGCGCGAGCCTCATACCTTCGTCCCTGATGTTCCGAGCAGCGTTAACGTCGCGGTCATGGGTGCGACCGCACAAGGGGCACGTCCACTCCCTAACCGACAGGTCCTTGGTTCCCGAGAAGCGGTAGCCGCACTCATGACAGAGCTGGCTCGACGGGAACAGCCGACCGACGGTGACGAGACGCTTGCCCCGGTCTTCGAGCTTGTAGCCGAGAAGGGCGCGGAACATGCCGAAGCCGTTGTCCATCGTGGACTTGCCGAGCTTCAGGCTCCGGGACATGCCCCTCATGTCAAGATTCTCCACGCACACGCAGTCGTAGCGCTCCACGAGTCCGTTCGCCGCCTTGTGGTGGAAATCCTTCCTCTGGTTTTTCATCTTCTCGTGGACGCGTGCGACCCTGAGCTTCTGCTTTCGCCAATTGGCGGAACCCTTCTGCATCCGGGAGAGCTTTCGCTGCTCACGTGCGAGCTTCCTTTCGGCATGTCGGAAGTATCGCGGGTATCCAGGGCGCTCGCCGTCGCTCGTGACGTAGAGGTCGTGGCTGGAGTAGTCGAGGCCGACGAAAGACTCGGGTTTGACCTGCTCGGGTTCTTGGGTTTCGAACTCGAACAGGACGGACACCTCAAACCTGCCAGACCTCGTGTGCTCGACCGTGACGCTCTTGATCCTCCACGACGGGTCTATCTCCCTTTTCTGCCTGACCCTCACGCTGCCGAGCTTGGGTAGGCGCAGGTAGCGCTCGTCCCCCTCGAAGCGGATGTTGCCGTTTACGAAGTTGGTCTTGTAGCAGCAGCGGCTCCTGTGCTTCGCCTTGTATTTCGGAAAACCGTGCTTCTCCCCGGCCTTCACCCGGCGGAAGAAGTTCCGGTAGGCGGCGTCGAGGTTCAGCTGGGCGTTGCAGAGGGCGAAGCTGTCCACCTCCTTGAGCCAGGGGAACTCCCGCTTGTATCTGGCAGGGGTGACCTTCAGCATCTCGCCCGTCTTCTCGTAATGGGCGATCTTGTCGGCGAGCATCCGGTTGTAGACGAAACGGGCGCAGCCGCACGTGCGCTCGATGAGAGCCGCCTGCTCACGTGTCGGGTAGGCGCGGTACACCACTGCCTTGTGCATCGTGACCGTCATTTCTACCCCTGGCTCTCGATGTAACGGCGGATGACCTCGATGGGGGCTCCGCCTGTCGTAAGCAGGCAGAAGCTCCTGCTCCAGAAGTACTCCTTCCAGAGCTTGCGCCTGATCTCGTGGAACTCCTTCTTCAGTAGGCGGCTGCTCGCGCTCTTGTAGGCGCAGATGAACTTCGACAGCTCGGTCTTCGGCTGGGCGCGGAACAGCATGTGCACATGGTCGACATCGTGGTTCCACTCCTCAAGGGTGATTCCATAGGTCGGTGCGATGCGCTCGAAGATCTCCCGGGCGCGGTCGGATACCGCGTCGGTGATGACCCGGCGGCGGTACTTCACCACCAGCACGAGATGGTAGTGCATGAGAAACACCGAGTGGTTATTCGACTCCAACTCCACAGGTAGCACCACCTTTCGACTGATTACGACAGATGGCGTCCTTATACCCGTGACGCGGAACCCCGATTCATCTCCCACCTACTTTTCATTTAGAGGAGGGAGAATCCTCGGGGTTCTAGTTGAAATTTTCTAAACAGAATAATTAACTAAAGACAGCAAACAGGGCTATCGCCGTACTGACGGTAGCCCTGTTAACTTTAAAAGAAAACAACCAGGCAAATACCCGGTGGCCGATTCAGTCAAATTCGCAAGCGCTTGCGAATTTCATCTAGACGAATATCTGGACGAGGTTGTTAAGGAAGATGATGATCGCCGCAAGCTGTGCGATGGTGAGGAGTGAAATGATGAGATACGCCATGAGAAGCGTCTTGTTCTCCTTGTTGCCACGAACATGCTCATAAAGCTTGCGGTCGGAAAAGATGGGAACGAGAGAGTACCAGCCTGGCATGCCGAGCTTGACATACACCTTCCACTTACTGACAAGAGTCACGAACGCGATGGTGAGCAGCAAGACCAGCGTAAAGAAAAACGCACCAGGCAGGGCAGAATAGGAGTGCATCAGATTTTCCTTTCAGACATCATTGCCGCACGGCAATTCATTCATACGGCTTCACTAGAAAAGAGACGCCACCAAAGAATCTCTTCTTGTTCATTCCCACGTTCTTCCCGCTCTAATCATTTCATCGCTATCTGGATCCGTTTTGAAAATACTTACGTAATTTAATCCAATCTCCTCCGGATTTGCCTCATTGCTTTTGATATATTCCATGGTAATTTCGTATTCTGTACCCTGATCATCTATTGCAAGATAAGATAACCGGTATACCCGAACGCTACAATAATAATTGCCTTCATCGTCATGAGGCCAGATCTTTCTTTCGATAACGTTATCTGGGGCATCCTTATAGTTTTCCGCGTGGATTAAAGTTCCCCAGCTACGGTTACTCGTCTCTACAATTTTACCGGGAATAAAATTCACAAAATCTTTTAGCTGTGATTTAAGTTTGTCTCCATCTTCTCTCAGATCATCAGCCATGAGTTCAAATATGATTTCTTCATTTTTCTCGGAAATTGCTCTATTTAGAGTAGAAATCTTTTTGTTGAGCCGATCATCCAGCTTCTTTTTTGTCTTAGCATTTTCCGATGCGATATAATCCCTTAATTCATCTACTCCATTTCTGAGCAAGGTTGTTGAACTGCATCCCGATAGCGACAACGCCAAAATGCAAAGTATTGGAACTATTTTTCTCATAGGGCAACTCCTTAAGCGAGATGTTTTACAGGACAGAGCGTCAGGCTGAATAATTAGCTGAATACAGCAAAAGGAGCTATCGTCGTACTGACGGTAGCCCCTTTTGATCTAGAAACAGCTAGGTACATATCCAACGTATGATTCATTGAAATTCGCAAGCGCTTGCGAATTTCAGCTAAAGAACCTCGTAGTCCGTATCGCTATCATCCTCAAGGTCAACAGGCTCGCTTTCACCAAACCCGAGCATCGGCCAGAACACGATACCGAGCAGTACGAGGCCGATCGTATAGGCGGACTCCTTACCGAAAGTGTGGGCAAGATCGTTGAGGACGATGATGTTCATCACGAACTGTGCAATGATGAGAATCCAGTTGACCGCCGGCGCCCAACAGAGCACCCACGAGCAGATCAGCACAATGAGATACGCCATGAGGAATGTCTTGTTCTCCTCGCCACCACGGACTCGCTCGCAGAGCTTGTAGTCGGAGAAGACGGGGATGAGGGAGTACCAGCCGGGCATGCCGAGCTTGGCATACACCTTCCACTTGCCGACAAGCGTCACGATCGCGATGCCGAACAACACGATCAGCGTAACGAAAGACGCACCGAGCAGGGTAGAGTAAATATCCATTATCTAAACCTTCCGATTGTTCATACTGTACACGATCCACATGCGCAGCTTCTTCATTACGCTAATTCTATCAGCTACCGTGCAACTTCGTTACGATACACGTAGCTTTTCGAAGCAGCATTGAGGGCATTTGCCATAGCAACGTATTTCTGCGATTTAGAGGCAAGAGAAGTTCCTTTCGAGGAGGGAATATCTTTGCCATTTTGACGAGGCGCAAATTGAATGATGTTGTCTTTTCCGGTGGCACGAGCTGATTGGGTTTTTGATTCAGCGCTCGCACGCGATGTTCTTTTTTGTGTACCTTGATTTCTAAAAAATTCAACATCCGAGATTGAGGTGCTACTGTTTCTTGCAAGGGTTTTCAAATTGAAGGTTTTGCCGATATCTGCAAAATGCATAGCTGTAGAGCAAGTGTTAAGCCAAGGAAGTTCTTCAACAAGCGAATCGTAGAGCACGATCAATTTGTTTTTAGAAATAGGAGCTTTTGAGAGGTATCCAGAGCCTTGTCTATGCTCGAAACCGCGATTTTCAAGTGCTTCTCTTAGGTCGGAATATGCCAAAGTGTATCGTGTTGGCCCGAACTCCTTCTTAAGGCTAGCGGAGTCTAGGTCGAACATCAGATATCGTCGTGACATGCTTTCATCGTGAGAGATACCGACCGTCGGAAAAGCTCTATCAAAATCAGCAAGCTCAAGTTGTGAGTTATCGACGGCATTGTCGGCGACGAGGTTTTGCGACAACGTCTTTAGGTTGTAAAATCCCCTGACATTTCCGACGTCCATTGTCTTGGAACATGAATCAAGCCATGGCATTTCTTCTGTCATGGCTTGGTAGATAGCGATTGTTTGGTTGAGAGAGATCGATTCAGTGGAAAGATATCCAGACCCTTGTTTGTGTTCGAAGCCACAGTTTTCTAGGAATTGTCTGATCATGGAATAGGCAACTGTATATCTCTTTGGTCCGAACTCTTCTTTAAGAGCGGTGGTGTCAAGATCAAAAAGTAGATATTTCTTTAACGTCTTTCCCATGGGCACTCCAAAATATTAGCTGACTGGAAAATCGGCAAAAATCATATCCTGAATCGCATCCTCGATATCGAAATCTTGCGTATCGGCATTCCAACGATAGCACTTCAGGACCTTCACGTAGTTCCTGAACCAGTTCTGCTTCGAGAGACAGAGGGCGATATGGGTGATTGCACCCAGACCGTCTTCAGGATTCTCCTCGATATAGAAGTTTCCCTCCCTGCGAAGACCATTTGTCTCGACGATCAGCTTGGCGAGGTAATTGTTCACATCATCGATCCTGATAAGCCCGTCGTCGATGATTCTCTGCTCATCCAAGATGAGTTCCAGCTTGTGCATCGGAATCGCATCTTTCCGGATGCCGGTGGGGGAGGAATAGGTGCCCGAATGAAATGAACCCCAATTTCTCACGGCTTCCTCAATCCCATCCTCAACATCGAAACTGTTTGTTCCCTCATTCCACCAGTAGCAGTTGAGTGTCTTCACGTATTTCCGGAACCAATCGTTCCGGAGAAGAATCAGCTCGACAGCAGCAATCATTCCAAAACCGTCGTCAACCGGATCATCCTCGATGTAGAAGTTTCCTTCCTTACGAAGCCCCTTCTCGGTCACGGCGATGCAGTCGATATATCCGTAAAGCTCATCAAGGTTATACTCACCATCAGCAAGCACTTTTTTCTCATCCAGCTCAAGTTCCAACTTGTTCATTTGCGTTCCTCCCTATGTTTTGTAGCTAGTACTATTATACCATGTATTCATGTCAGTTACAACGAACGCAAAAAGAGGGAAGCCAGACCCCCAATCTGACTTCCCTCTACTTACCGCGGCGAGAAACATACTGACGGAGGGGAAACGCATCCTCTCCAACACGGAAGGTACCGCGGGGCACGCGGGAACCGTGGCGGCTACAACCGCCTAAACGCTCGGGGAGAGGACGTAAGACCCTAGAGGACTATATCGGTCCTCGACGGCAGACCTCGCAGAACTGAGAATCCCCTGGTTTCAACTACGGGGAGTGTCAAGCGAGATATCAGTAATGCGCGCGCACTTTGCTTTGTCGCCTGAAATGTCGGTTTGTTCCCGCATCACCCTCATCGCTTCATCGACGCAAGTCTTTTTTGCATCGAGTCTCGCCTTTGGTTGCATTTTCGCACGCTTCCCCTTCTCGGCAGCCTTATCGAATTTTTCAGTCAGAGCCTCGAAGTCAACATCCTCCCAATGCCGTTTCTTCCCTGTTCCCTGCATAAATACGTCGAAATAGCCGACGCGGCTATGCCCGGCATATGCGAGAGGGCAGACCTGTTCTTCTTTCATACCGGCCTTGACTGCTTCAGCTGGCAATCGGTAAGAAATCATCTCGGTTTTCTTGCGTCGTGCGATGAACCGCGTGCACATCTCGGGATGAACGGCCTCATAGGCCAGAACGCTCGATGGGTTACATCCAAATTTCTGCTCGAATTCTTTTTCGCGAGCATTCATGAATTGAAGTCGTGCTTCCTGTGCAGCCTGCTCGGCCGCCATCTGCCTATCGCGTTCGATAACCTGCTCTTGGCTCATCGGTTCGAAGCTCCGGCAGACGGCATCTTCATTGAGACCGAAAAACTCGACCTCGCGGGCAGTACGGCTGGAATGATGCCAAGATTTGTACTCGAGAAATTCCTTAACGAGCTCTGCTTTCGTATTGTTTTCGATATCCGGATCGTAAGCCAGGTCGAAATCGAAACAGTAGTCCTTGACCGCCTGGATAATTGCAGTCTTGGTCCATCTGCTGATCGGCATCTCGCCTTGTTCATACGCCTCGGCTGCACGTACGCTCATTGAGGAGCCTAAGTAGCCTTTTTGTCCATATACCACCTGCGTCATAACCCTAGACCTCCGTTCGCTGATCAGCTGTCGCCGACAGTGCCTTCATCGCGTGTGCAGGGCTTCACGCCGATCTCATCAGACAATCGAGTCGATGCCTCACGCGAGGAAGCGGTTTTCTGGGATAGGTTCTTAGTTTTTGCAGGCTGCGGCGGTTCGGGCTCAAGCATACCGAGCGTTTTCTTGCATACTTCCGATGCCGTCATGAGATAGGAGTCGAATGATTCACCGGACAACGCATAGAACGTCTTGGCGACGGCATCGCGTCCGGATGCATCGCAATTCGAATAGACGCGCAGCAAATCAATCGCAGCATCGGTTGAGAGGGCGTCAATCGAATTGAATGTCTCGGCGAGCACCGTATCGGCACCTTCCGCCTCCTCTGCATCCATATCCTTGATTTTATCCATGAACCCCGACACCTGCTCGACCATCCCGTCGCGCCACTCGTCATCTTTTACGATACCCGCTTCGATGCGGTCCGCCTTTGCAATGATTTCATTGAAACGGGCGAGCGTTTCCGCATCGAGTTCCGAGACATAGCTCCAGCGACCGTCTTCGCAAAGTGTGAAGATAAGGTCATTGATTCGACGGTCATCTGGACCCGTAACGTAGATTGTCGCGATGTGGGGGGAACCGTTCACGACATGGATCTGTCCGGGAACCACATCGAGGTGTTTTGTGCCCCAGGCCATACATTCCTCGATGTCTGCGACCGACACATCATATAACGTGAAATGTGGGACATCGCCCAACCCATTGACTTTGGAGTCGATATAGATACCGTGGACGGGATCGTAGATGCCGCCGTTCTTGGAGAAGGACTTGGAAAGCTCGATGAAATGCAGCATGGGGTTTTCCATGAGCGATTCGGCCTTGCACGCTGGTGCAAAAGACAGCAATGCGTCGGCGACGTTTTCCAGGCAATATGGTCCGTTCAGCCGGGCGCGGTCAAGTATCTCGTTTAACATACGAAGCTGTCCCATATTCGCACCCTGAAGAAAGGCCGCGGCAAGGGCTTCATGATTGAAAGACTCCTCCTCATAATGCCCGTCGGAGACGTTCAGCGCGGTCCAATCGTCGGTAAGCTTGTTTTTTTGGATCAATAGGCCGGCGCCGGTGTTTGGAAATAATGGCTGGTCCTCATTGACTTTTTTGATACGGGTGCGGCCTTCAAGGTATTCGCGGTACATATATTTGATGTAATCGGACATTGCGATTCGCTCCTTTTAACTATTCGCCTACGGTGTCTTCTTCACGGATCTGGTTGACTGTCGTTCGTTCAGTTTGCCTCCGCTGCGCCGCATCACGGTTCACTTCATGTTTATGTCCCAGGGTGCGGTCAGGTGCCGATTGCGCTTTATTCTCCGCATAGGGGATGACTTTGGCGGCGAGCTGGCTGCATTCGTCGCAACTGAGGTTCGGCAGTTTGCCGATATCCACTCCGGCATTCTGCAGATTTCTAAGGAGCTGAGATGCGGCGACCATGGAATCATTCATGGGAATATCGACTTGGCAGCCGCAGGGGAGATATTCATACGTTTTGCCTCCGCCGATCAGCTCATAGTCTATCAATGGGACAAGTTCACCTTCGAGCGAGCGGGAGCCGCTTTCAACTGCAGAGACAAGGGCTTCGGGACTGAACTTCAGGCTGTACCCATCGACATCGACGCCGCCGAGGTATTCCATATAGATAGTTTCATCGATAGTCGTATAGTCCTCGCCGGTGCATTTGAAATATGATTTCAAGGCGTCGAACAGTTTTTCATGGTAGCCGGTCGGTAGTGAATACTCGCTATAAAATTCGAGCCCATGCGTGCCGGTCTCGGCAAATCTATCGACAATTCCACGTAAAACAGCAGGCGGCCAGTTTCCGACGTCACCGTAAAGCGCACTGTAGAAATCGGCATCTTTGAAATCGAAGTCATATACCTTTTGTCGGATAGGGTCACCGGTGTGCTCATCGGATACGATGAACCTATACGTTTTCAGAAAGGCCATCATCCCATCGTTGATTTCGACTTTGGAGATGTCATCTGGAAGAAGTTCTTTTGGGTCGAGCGAGTGCCTAGTCCAGGCATTCGTGTCACGGGCGGATTTGCCTTCAACGAGATTGGTGAAATCAGAGATCGACACGCCCTTGCTGACGAACTCGCCGGTGGCTTGATTGAAAAAGACCTGCATGTCGACGCCATCGCCGTCGCGGTGGATAAAGTCGTCTCCGTAACCGTACTCGTTTCTTTCGTAGCGGCTATAGCTGAAGAGCGGTTTATTAAGATCGAGAGTTTTTTCAGTATCCATGTCTGTTCGGCTCCTTTACATGTGAATCGCATGGTCGCCGATCATACTTACGGCGTTTTCACGACTTGCCTGCATCCGCTGCGCCACATCGCGGTTCACTTCATGTTTGTGTCCCAGGCTGCGGTCGGGCGCCGGTTGCGCTTTATTCTCCGCATATGGGATGACTTTGGCGGCGAGCTGGCTGCATTCGTCGCAGCTGAGGTTCGGCAGTTTGCCGATATCCACTCCGGCATTCTGCAGGTTTCTAAGGAGCTGAGATGCGGCGACCATGGAATCATTCATGGGAATATCGACATGGCAGCCGCAGGGAAGATATCTATCGGGTCCGAAGCTGTCTGAGAGATAGGGAACTAGCTCGGCCTGAACAGTCTCGGTAGCATGTTCTACAGCCGCGATAACGTCTTGAGGATTGAACTTAAGCGAGATACCGGAGAGATATGAGCCGTAGCTCCTGGCAGCGATCAGGTCGCCTGGCGTCCTGTAATTACTCTCTCCGCATCCGAAATGATCTTTAAGGGACGCCAGCAGCTCTTTATGGTAGTCGAGCGGCAGAACCCGATCGTTCTCATATTCTGGAATGGGACGGTTTTCGACATTGCACTTTTCCACGAGGGTGCCGTAGACGCTCTGCGGCCACTTTTCGATTGCTCCATAGAATTCACCGGCGGCCTCGATGTCGCCCGTGCGGGTGAAGAGAAAATCCTTAAGTGATTCCGGGTAGTCCGTCTTATCCCCGAAGACGGCATCGTAGAATTCATTCTGGTAGAAGAAGAGACCGCGCGGCAGGACGTGGATAAAATCCTTCACGGACTCATCTACTTCAAATTTGACGTTAGAGATCGGGAATTTCGGACTGAAATCGCTCGGTTTATACTCGCGGGCTGTGCGGGGCAGCTCGAAATGCTGCTTTGCGCCGTCCGCGAGGTCGATATAGTCGTCGACATATTTGAGTTTGCCGATGAACTCACCGCTCTTCGGGTCGAAATAGATCTGGGCGTTCTGTCCGGTACCGACGTGGAGACGGTTACCCCTTTTGTCATCGGCGCTGCCGTTCTGCAGATACCAGCTGAAACTGGCGACGGGTTTATTGAAATCAAACTTAGCCATTGCCCATTCCCCTTTGCTTACGCTCCGATGGCATTTTCATCGCGCATGTTCACAAGGTCTGCGCGGTCGCCCTGTATGTGGACAGACGCGTCGCGAGCCGTTTCCTTCTTGTGCGAGAGACTGCGGTCGGCGCGGTCTTCCTGCCCTGTCTTTTCGGGCATATCGAGCTTCTGCACGATCTCCTTGCCGGCTGCCGGATGCCCGACTTCCTGCTCGTAGCGGTCGATGATGAAGTCGGTCGCCTGCGATGCCTGGGAAGCGGCGGCAAAGAAATCGTCACAGAGTTCTTCCTTGGTCGCCTCATATTCGTCCGTGCCGGCCACGCTGTCGAGACGCCCCTTCCAGAACTCGAGGTAGGCGACATGCTCGCCATAACCGGCGGCCTCGGGGTCGGTCTCGGCCTTGACGGCAAGATCGACGGAGCTGAAGATGCTGCTTAGCTCAGCGACGATCTCCTCGTGTGCATATTCCTTGCTGCGCATGTCACCCGTCATCTGACGGTCAAGTGCGGGCGCTGTAGAATGGCCCATCTCATGGAGCAGTGAGGCGAGAAACGAGGAATTGCTGTTGAACGCCTCGCGGGACGGAACCGAAATCTTGTCATTGACGAAGTTGTAGTAGGCGCCGTCGGTGCTCCCCTCGAACACCTCGCACCTACTCGACGCGATCACGTCATCGGCAAGGAGCCCGACTTCGATATCGTCATTCGGCGCGAGGTCGGGAACGGGAAGCGGCGGGACGCCCTCGATAAGTGAGAGGTTGAATACCTTGAAGTAGCGGTCGCATTCGGGGTGCGGATGGACGCCACTCGGCAGCTGCTCGAATTCATATTTTCCGTTATCGCCTTTACGGTAGCGTCCCCAGACGCCGTTCTCTTTGACGGCGCGGACCCTGGTGAACTTCTGCGTGCCCCCTTTGTCGGTAAGCGGCGTTCCGTCTTTCTTGACGCGCGGAATGTAGGCGTACATGCCCCAGTGCTCGACGCCTACGCCGAGTTCGTCATTGATGCCCCCACGTCCGTTCTGCAGGTTCTCTGGGATTTTCCAGCCCATTTCCTTGATCTGCTTCTCGGTAGCCCAACGCGGGTCGGCATAGCCTCGCATCATGCCGTAGACATATGTGTAGAGGAAGTTGCGTCCGCTGTATTGGGTACCGGAGACCGGGTTATGCGGTGGGAGAGGGGAGGCCTCTACCCACGGTTTCTTCCACTCGTTACCGCCTTTCTCCATGTCCTCCAGAACGCGCATGGTGATTTCCTCGCGCTGCTTGTTGATGCGGGAGAATTTAGTCATTGTCATTTGTCGTCTCCTTTTAGTCGTTTTGATCCTGAAAATCTATCCATCGAGCGAGCCTTGGCGAGCGGATCATAGGTGCCGTCAGGCACCGCATGGAATGCGGGTCGTAGTACGCATCGCCCATTCGAGTTGCCATCCGTCCTGCAAGTCGAATCGATCTCTCTTGCATCACCCGTCAAGCAACAACTCTCCCTTCTTTTTGGCCTCTTCGGCGAGTTTATCGGCACCCGCTCGCGCGATCTCGCCCTTCACGGTCAACTTTCCATCGTCTCGCCCTGGCGAATCGCTTTTTTCGACTCGCCCCTTCAATTCGAATGCCCTCGATACCGCACCGCGGAAATCGAAAGTCATATTGCGGCCCCTGGCCTCTGCGATGCAGGCATATGTCCAGAACTTATCGCCGATCATGCCGTCTTCGTCGGCAAGCCTGTCAAACCGTTCTGCAAAATCGCTTCTGACGGCAACGACTGGCACGGTCCGCTTCGACAGGATGTCGCAAATCATGAGCTCTCCGGTCTTATCCGCCAGCAGGAGGAAGGGGGTGATGTCGTCGACCCATTCCCGTCCGATTCCCGAAAGGTCGCTTGCCCATTTCTCACCTGAGATAATCCGGTATCCTTCAGGGATTTCGATTTCATCGAGCATGGCGCCCGGACCATCGCTGAATCGCGTGATAATCTCCTGGTAGGCATAATCGAGGACATCGGCATCGCCGTATGCATCGGCCCAGGGTCCGTTTTTGACCTCATGCTGCCCTTTGACCTTTATCACGGCACTCCTGATAGCGCTCCTGACGCTCCTATCGGTATCTTTGTCCATGTTCTCGAGAAGGAATCTGTCTTCCATCTCTTCTGAAACCGAACGTGTCAGAGCTGAGCGAATTCCGTCGGGAAGGGCAGTGCTCCATGGGCTATCGATTGCGGAACGCAGTTGCTCCAGAATGTATCGGTCCTTGATTTCCGCGATGTTGCCTTTGGTGAGCTCGAATAGGACGAATGCCTTGGCTCCATTTTCCCTGTCGACAATGATTTCCCTCAAACACTTGCCTCCTTCCCTGTTTTGTAAGATTCTACCACTCATTCTCATCCGACCATCACGTTTCTCTCCATGTTTTTGCTGAACCGTATTTTGGCAAACGCTTGCGGATTTCGTCAAAGCCGCGACATCTACCCATCTTTACGACCGGACCCTGTTAGTTCCATGTGAGCGGTCCCCGTCGCTCGCGGGTTTCCTAGCCCACCGAGGTCCGGAAACGCAAGGGCTGCCCTACGGCGCATCGTTTCACTTGTCCCTTGTCGTTTCAGTCCCATCGTGGTCTTGAGCGGATACCGGCGACGGAAAATCGCCAGCACATTGAAAACTGAACAGGGTTCGGAAGCGCCGACGGAAGAGCGGATGTTGAGTGCCGAACCTGCAAGAGCACCAAAGAAAACAGCAGGTTGAAAAACAAGGAGGAAAACCAAATGGAAGAAAGAAGAGAAATGAATGGACAGAGAATGATGACCAGGGAGGAACTGGAGATGAGATTGCCGGCGCTGAATCATATCGCGGAACAGAGGGATGCCAAATTCAGACTTCGCTACGCTGAGAAGACGGTGAACAATGGTATCGAGCGTGGGTACACCTTGGATGCCGGAACAAGGGTGTCTGTAAACGTTTACCAGAACGAGCTATGGGCGCAGATGTCGGACGGGGAGCTTTTCGATACCCTGAACGATCTCGATGGAAGATACTGTGTGACGGAAGACCAGGAGACGATCGGGGAGAGGCTGAACGCCCTTTTCAAGAGCGGCGAGCTGTTCAAGAAAATCTATCCAGTTGTCGTATCCGAAAACAATAAGGAAAACTTTGCGGAGGCCGGTATCACATTCGATCGATATCTCGACATGCTGATTACATATCGCGTCGAACTGATGCAGATGAACGATGGAATCGGAACGATTCGACTTCAAGACAGCCATCTTGAGACTTTCGGAATTTCCCGTCAGAAGATCCGAGAGGCTGCATTTGCCAACCTTGAAGGGATTGTCGATTTCATGACGCTGCGTGATGACGCATCCGGCTTCAAGATGGTTGCGGCGACCAGGAAAGACAAACAGTTCGGCGGGGCGGCGGCGATGTTGCTCCCGTCGGTTCGCAGGAGACTTGCCGAGATGTTCGGGACCGGCAGCCTTGTCTTCCTTCCATCGAGCATTTCAGAGGTCATTGTTGTAGCGCAGACAGCCGGTGAACCGGAAACGCTTCTCGCAATGGTCCATGAAATCAATGAGATGGAAGTCGCGCTGGAGGAACGGCTCACGGACAGTATCTATCCGATGCGCCTTGCAGACGGCGAGTACCGCCTTTCAGTTATCCGCCCTAAATAAAGGGGCGGAGCCCCTTCAGGGCTAAATCGGCTTGCGTTGCTGCTCACGGTGCCTGTGGACAGCAACAGATTCGCCGTTCGAATCGAACCATGTCGCTTCGAAATGGATCGAAAGCCATCGTAAATGTAGTCGGCTGTATCAATACGCTTTTTTGATGTTATAGTACTATTACACAAAGCATTACAGGAGGAATTGAATATGGGAAGGATGTGGCGCGGTGGGTATCGCCGCTTCCATCCGATAGGAGATCGGGTGGAAAATGAAATGGTTGATGTGTTCGATGTGGGGCAGCCGATATGCGACCTTGATATGAAATACGGGGTATATAAGGTCCCTGCTAAAGAAGTCATACCGTACAGGATCTACCCGGTGCTGTCGCCGGCCTGGAAGGCTGACGGCTATGACGAGCTGGGGATCATCTACGATCGCTATCTCGATCTGCTTGTCACCTACGTCGTCGAGGGTGAATCCGAAACGGACGGTTACGCGGCCGCAATCATGACGTATGACAATCTCGATACATTCGGCTTGCCGAGAGAGAAGCTGTTCGAATATGCATCCCGCAACCTCAAATCGGATATACGGATCGGCTTCACCGGCACAACGGGGCAGCTCGCTATGTTGGAGATCGGTAGGCTGAGCGGGGGAGTGGGAGGCGCCTCGGCGCTGCTCTTGTCATCGGTATGGGAGAGTGCCGCCAAATTACTCGGCACGGAGAAGATCGCATTCTTCGCATTGAGTAACTGCGAGCTCATGGCATTAGTTGCGGAAGAGCGGATAATTCATGCCTTGAAATCCGGCCTCTTCGATGCGGCAAGGGAATCAGTCCCAGTTGAAGAGTATTTTCCGAAGAGCATTTACAGGCTCGTGTCGGATAAATCGGGCTATTGCCTTCATCGGTTTTGAAAGGTGCGATATACCTTGGGCGCTCGAACATACGGTTGCTTTTCGGCTGCTATAGTGCTATAATACTAGCATATCGCATTAACGGAAGGAGGATACGTATGGAGGAAAATAGCTTTCAGGTCGCTTTGCGCTCGGCTCTGTCTGAGCTGAAGGACGGATCGATGGTCGAGTTGAGCGAGCGTGACCCCGGCTTCCGACAAAGTGAGATGGAAGAGCATCTTGCGGAGCAGGATTGGCTCAAGATCTCTCATGAGATCCCGCAGGAGCTTCGGGATGTGACGGATCGCTTTATCCGCGCTGTCCGCATCCATGCCTGCGACCAGGTCGATACGGCCTATCTTGCCGGTATGCGTGACATGATGAAGATCGCGGCGGCATTCGGGCTCTATGAGATCGATCCCGACGATGTCTTGCCGGCGCGACAGAGGAAGTAGACAAACTGCCTATACTATGCTATAGTAGTATTGTTTTCGAAGATTCCTTCGGGAATCACCTTGTTGGCCGGTATTCCTATCTACCGGCATCAGCCTATTTTTATACAGGAAAAGAAGAAGATTGCGGTCTCTCTCCGCAGCCTTCTTCTTTTTTTATTCGCAAGCGCTTGCGAATTTTAACGGGTGGATTCATCTTTCATTTCTTGAATAGAGCGCATGTATTCTTTTCTTTGTTCAACCTATGGATTAGTGGCAGAGGAGACCTGCTTGTTTCCACGGTTGCAAATACAAAGATGGTTTTGTATAATAGTATCAGAGGCGAGCTTAGAGTAGTATTCGGGAAACTGGATCCCGGCCAAACGCTCTAGGTCTCGCCCTTTTTCTTTGTCTTAATATTCACGTTTGAAAACTCATAGTAAAAAAGAGGGGCAGATGAAACTCCATCTGCCCCTCTTTCAATATCCGCTACGACCGTGCGCTCATGACGCCGTCGTAGCCGCTCCAAGGCCAATCGACGTAAACCGTCGTGTTGCCCTTGATGGTCGCTGAAAGGATCGGGGATCCGCTGGCGGCCGCATTAGCGTATACACCGGGCGTGCTGGATACGCAGCGTGTCTTCCCGGCATCCTCGCACCAAGCGGACCACGGACCGGCAAACGTCAGTTTCGTCCCATACTTAACGATTTCGTCCTGTGGGTACAGGGCTGCCAGATCAAGCGCGGTGCCAAGGTCGGCGTCCGTCGACCAGTTATACGAGGTGTCCAGCACGCTGCTGCGGGTGGTCGTATCGTATTTCACCGAGCAAGGGTTGTAACCGTACAGCTTCAACGAAGTGGCAAGCTCCTGCGATTCATAGGGCTGCGTGCACTCCGGATCCGTGTACCAGCAGACCAGATCGAGGCAGTTGTCTTTCTGACCGGCGGCAGTCGCATCGGGATTCACCTGATAGGTCGTTCCCATCTCATACTCTTCGTCGAAACACGGATCGGTTTCACCGTCGACATAATAGAACACCTTAATACCGACAGGAGGCGGAGGAGTCGACGGCACGGGCAGAGCTTCCAGGCCCTTCGAACTGTCGCCCTGATACGCATCGACGATCATCTTGTGCCCATCGAACCCCGACGTGTCATCGAGGTTGAGCGCGAGCATCGCCTGTGCCGTGAGATAGCCACCCGAATGGGAGTTTTCCGGGATAAACGAATTGTCCTCGGCGAACTCTCGTGCCAGCTTGGCACCGCGCGGCTTCGGGATGGCGAATACCTGGATACACTTGATGGCTCCCTTGCTGCCGGATGCATCATCCGAGCCGCACAGCTCCGCATCATCCTGAGAACCGCCGTTGGAGTGGAAACGCTCCGTCCAGCCCTGCCCATAGATGAAGGCGCGATAGGCGATATCGTATTCCTTGGCGATATCTCCCTCAAGCCAGATCTTGATGCCGGTAATGCGGTTGCTGACACCGCCCTTGCCAAGCTCCTCGCCGTCGCGGTAGACATCGGACCAAGAGAAATCGCCCGAATTCTCAATGCCCATGCATCCGGCGTAGCAGATTGCTCCGAAGTCGGCGTTGTTCTCGATGAAACCGGTGCCGTACTTGATCCTCAGCTTGAAGGACTCGACGAAGAAATTAGTGTCGCGGACGGGGTATCCCGCGCCAGCATATGCGTCGCGCCAAACCTGATCACCGCAATTTGCAAGATGGCACCAGCTGCTTAACTTAAGGGCTTCGGGATACTTGTTTTCGGCAAACGGGTTTTCCCGCTCATCCTGCATCCAGTACCAGCGGTACAGGTATTTCACCGAACCGGTGCCGGCCATATCATAGGGGGTGCATGTCTTTGACGGGTCGATGACAGAGATCGTCTTACCGGGCTCGACACGCTCGGCATCGAGCGAGATCGTGCCCTTGAAGAACACTTCCTCGATACGCCATTTATGGGCCTCATTCGACCATTCGGAAGCGTGAATACCGTTGGAATGCAGTCGGACGATGGTTCCTTCGCCGGTCTTGCCGTCGGCTCGGTCGAATGCGAAGCCGGAAGCGTCGCTGATAATGTTGTACCTGCCGTTCTTATCGACACTCTTTGTGACCCAGAATCGACCTGCGATTGTATTGTCATCCCCGTAGAGTTGGAGCGTTTGAGTGGAAGAGGGCGTGGTGCGGTTTCGGGCGGCTTGCTCTAGATAGCCTCTTCCTCCCGATGCGTTGAGCACACGACTGAAACCTTTCACATGCGCCGGGAAGATGGTAAATGTGATACCGCCACGTTCATCCATCGCGCCAAGGCCCATGATGAAATTGCGCTGCGTATAATTCGTTCCGCTTCCGTCCGCACCGTAAAGATGGACGAGCGTGCCGGAGGACTGTCCTGCGGAATCGACATCCAGACATTGATATCCGCTTTTGACGGCATCCGGAACGATCGCGACGATCTTGCCGAACAGGGACATGTCCTGGTCGAGGGTAATTTTATCGATTTTTGCGTGAATATCACTGCCCATGAAGGAATCAGAGTTACTTGTAAATCCGCTAAGAAAAACTCTGTCAGGTGTAGTCCAGTTATTAACGCCTCCGCTCATGACGTTATAAACATAAACTCCAAGACCGAAATAGGCGTCTTGAAGACCATTGTTCCGCTTATAGAGGTATGTCGGGGAGTCGTATCCCAAATCGGACCAGCCAGTAATGCTCCACCAACTTCGATTTCCGCCACCGAGGTTTTCGTTTGAGAAAGCGAAGTATTTATTATCTTCCCAGTCAGTTTTTTGACAACTTCCGGCGATTCCAAGATTGCTCACCCAAAAATGGAGATAGTTATCTTTATATTTGGAATACCAGATTCGATGACCGGTTGAAGTGTTTACATCGCCGCATTTTGCTTGGACGTGAATCTTAAAAATATCATAGAGCTCATCCGTAAAAATCGATTCGACGTATACCCTGAAGGAGACGCAAAGCCATTGGCTTGCATCCCAGCTATATCCGACCTGCCACCACCAGGTTTTAGATGTAACACCGATATAGTTTCCACCATGATGGACAACAGATCCATTTCCTGAGCCGAACCAACCTTTTTCGTTCGGAGGATTTCCGCCCGGACAGCTTGCTCCGAACGCTAACTTGGGCATCATGAGCAATGCCAACGCCGCTGCGCCGGCTTCGAGTACACGGCGGCGGGAGAGTGACTTATCATCACTTTCAGCAAAATTATCCTGTGGGATGAGTTCCGCATTGACGTGGGTGATCTCGTTACTTTTTTCCATTGGATCGTTCAACTCCCTATTCGGCATAACCGGTTTCTTCGTAGTTATCTTGAACGCACAATTTTAATGTGTAGAGGTCAAGGCAGATGATATCGCAGAGCTGGATTACAACTGGCTCAGTGCTCATATGGGAAGCCGGAAGTAAAAAATAGATAGTTGCGGCGATACCAGCCGCAAGTGCAACTTTATAGTTATTTTTACAAAACGCAATGGCTGCGAGGGCGAGAATGATTACTGGAATTGCCGGTTGCAGGACAGACCAGACAGAATGCGAAAGTGCAATGTACCTGATAGAAGTTACCAAATTGCCTATAGCGTCCGGCACGGGCGCCACGCTCGCCACGACGGCAGCGAACCCGAAAGCTTCTGCCGAGATCGGGATGACTCTCACCCAGCTTTCTATCTTACCTAGCATGGAACTCCTTTTCATAGAAATAGCTATAGTTAAATTCCATTATATATCTTGCGGTTCGCTTTGAATCGATCTGCTGCAACATGATTGCCATATTTTTAGTATCGTCACGCAAATATGGGCGGGGAATCCATCGTCAGATTTCCCGCCCATATTTAGTTACCATAATGTGTGCGACATTCAGCTATTTGTATATTTCCATCTTTCTGTCGATACACTATTCGGTTCTTCTCGTCTATTCTTCGGCTCCACCAACCGGATAGGTTTCCTTTTAATGGTTCTGGCTTTCCGATTCCTTCATAAGGAGTCCTCTCTATATCTTTTACCAAGGCATTGATTCTTTTCAAGGTCTTCTTGTCCTGTGTCTGCCAGTATAGATAGTCATCCCATGCATCGTCATCCCATAAGATACCCATATTCCCCTCCTAATCGATAAGATCGTGGGGGCTCAGTTTTGCCTCTCCGTTCTCAATTCTGTTCACCACGCTGTTCAAGTGCTCCATATTTGATTTGGAAAAAAAAGGATCGGCGGTCAATTCGAAGGGGATGCGCTGCTCGCGCACCACTGTTTTCAGAAAGATCGTGATTGCCGTCGACATACTGAGTCCGATTTCGTCGAGAGTCGTTTCCGCGTTCTTCTTTACGTCGTCGTCGATTCTTAAACTAATTTGTGCCATGTTTATTTCCCCTTTCTTTGATACTATTATATCATATTGTATATTATATTTCAAGCAGTTTGCTATACAATTGCTTTTGTACTTGCAAAAATATAGCCCGGGGTGCAGTGAGAGCACTCCGGGCTTTCGCTTTGCCTAATCGCCTCGTCTACATGATTTCCATGAGCATGCTTGCGGTTGGAATGATAAGCGGGGGAAGGATGAGGACGAGCACGGCGATCAGGAAGAAGACCAGCGGGACCGCCATCTTCGTCGAGAGCTTGTTGATCTGCGCGGTCAGCCCATCGTAACGCGCCTTGCGTGCAAGCTTTGCCTGCGATTCGAGGACGCCTGAGATCGAGGTGCCCTTTCTGGTCGCCTCGATCAACGCCGCGCAGAAATATCCCATGAGCGGTGAATCGCATCGGCGGCGCATATGGTCCAGGGCATCTACGCGGGACACGCCGAGGTGCGAGATCTCCATATCGGTACGCGCGAACTCGTCTGCCAGCGGACCGAGGGCCTTGTTCTCGGCAAGCTGCCTGAATCCACGCTCCACGAGCACGCCGGCTGAGACGGAAATGGTGAGCAGTTCAAGTGCCGGTGGCAGATAGCGATCGATCTCTTCGCCGCGCGTCTTTCCCGCATGCGACAGCCAGACTCCGCAGACCGCCCACCCGCCGACGGCGCCGATGATTCCGACTAGGAGTGCCATCGCGATTCCGTATCCGCCCACGAGGGCGGCACCGGCGAGCATGATGGCGGTGAAGATCGTGATCCCGAGGGAGATGGCACGCCAGGTCGATGGGGTTATCTTTAACCCTGCCAGGTCGAGCTTGTCCTGCAACTCTCGGGATTCCGACAGCTTGAGCGGGATGACCTTTTCGAACGCCTCTCCGGCGCGGTCGATTGCCTCGGCGATCTTCATGCGCTGCGTCGGTTTGGCGTGCATCCCCTTACGGGCGGCGATGGACATCCTGGCGCGCGCCAGCGGCTTGCGGAAGGGTTCGCCGGCGAGAACATAAGTCATACCGCCGGCAGCACAGGCGAACAGGAGCACGAGGAGATATTGGATATTCATTTCGATTGGCTCCTATTCCACGTCGATGTCTGCCATTTTGTAGATGATGACGGAGCCCGTTGCCGCAAATAGCACCACGACGATCAGCACGGGAATGCCGAGCGGGTCCTGCGTATAGAAATCATATGCCTGGGGGATACCGACCATGATGATTGCGAACAGGATGAGCAGCATCACGATAAGCGCCTTCATGGATGCGATCACAGATGACGTCTCCGACTCGATATGCCGACGGAGCGACAACCGGGCGTCGATGGTGTCTCCGATGCGCTCGAGCGAGTCGGCCAGCGATCCGCCAACCTCCTTGTGCGAAGCCACGGCGGCCTGCAGGAGGACAAGGTCCTTGCTGCCGGTTCGTTTCGCCATGTCATCGAGCGCGGCGACGATATCGCCATCGATTTGCATTGCGCCGGCACAGGCCAGGAGCTCGGATTTCAGAGGGTCGTCTGAATTTTCCCCGACAGAGCGCAGGGCTCTTTCAATCGAGGATCCGGCACGCATGTTTTCCGCGACCATGGGAAGCGACCGCGCCAATTGCTCATCGAATCGTGCTTTACGGCTCTTTCCGCGGGAACGCACCCACAGCTCGGCAATCAGGGGTCCGATGAGGGCGAAACCGATTCCGATAAGTCCAAGGGCCATGAATCCGATGAGGGCACCCGCTCCCGCGAGCAAGACGAGGAGGAGAATCCACGTCTTGCCATTGACTTCGATACCGGCTTCCGCAAGACGCGGAAGGGGCGTAGAGACTTTTTGGTCCTTATCGTCCGACTCGCCGGTTCTAAGGGCAGTCGAATTCCTCACGCGACGTACATCGCCGGCAGCCGACAGCCCGCAGAACAGGGAATAGAGGCCGACGGTGATGGAAAGCAATAGGAAGAAAACGCTCAGCATCATGATGATGACGGCAGGTTCCATTACCAGACACCGCCTTCGAACCAACGGGGGTCGTACTCCGCGTCCGCGTCGAGGATCTTTTCCTTTAGACGCGCCGGCTGGTATCCAGTGGCGACATGCCTGCCATTTTCCGGCGAGCCCTCCCAGTGGAACAGTTCGTTGCGGGTCACGTTACCGTCGGAAAAGCCCTCGACGGCTGTGATGGACTCGATACGGCGGTAGCCGCCCCTCCAGCGCTTCACCTGCACGACGACATCGATCGCGGCACCGATCTGGCGGCGGATCGCCTCCATGGTCATGTTGCCCTGGCTCTTCAGGATCATGTTCTCGATACGCGTGAATGCACCGGCGCAGTCGTTCGCATGGATCGTCGTGAGCGATCCGTCGTGACCCGTCTGCATGGCCTGAAGCATCTCGTAAGTCTCATCGTCACGGCACTCGCCGACGACGATACGGTCGGGACGCTCACGGAGTGCGCCGACCAGAAGCTCATGCATCGTAAACTCGCCCTTGCCCTCTGAGTTCGGTGGGCAGGCGACGCGGGGGATCACGATGCGCTGCTTCAGCTGCAGTTCTCGCGTATCCTCGATGGTCACGACGCGCTCGTTATAGCCGATGAAGGCGGAGAGTGCGTTCAGCATCGTGGTCTTACCGGAACCGGTGCCGCCGGAGATGATGAAGTTCGCACGGGCCTTGACGGCCGATTTGAGGAACATGTACATAGGCTCGCTCATGGCACCGCGCTCCAGCAGGTCCTCAGCGGTTAGCTTGTCCTTGCTGAATTTACGGATATTGAGCGACCAGCCGTTGGGGGAGACTTTCGGGTGGGCTGCGTGCACACGGGAGCCGTCGGCAAGGGTGGCGTCCATCTCGGGAAACGAATCGTCGCAGCGGCGGTTCGCCTCCTCGGCGATACGTCCGATAAGCCGACCGACCTCATCATGCGAGACGAGGTCAATACCGGGGCAATCGACGATCTGGCCGTCCACTTCGGCGCGGGCGACTGGCGTGATAAATGTTCCATTCGGCTCGACGCCGACGGGATCGATGAAGATCTCGGCAACCTTGGGATCGTCCTGCAAAGGCTGCAGGGGACCCAGACCGATGAAATCGTCAATGGTGCTTTTGATGATGTAGCCGATCCAGTTTTCGTCGGAGATACCGAAATCGGCGCACACTTCATGGGCGACACCGTCGATCTGGGCCGGAAGCGCCTGACGGTCGATCGAGCCGCCGTCGGCCATGGTCACGCCGAGCAGGTCGCGCATCTCCTGGCGGATACGCTCCTTGATCCTGAGAACGGTTTCGTCTGCCATGGGCTACTCACCGCTCTCGGTGGTATCGGCAGAAGAGGGCAGGGTAAGGGTAAGGCCACCGGCGGTACGGATCTTACCTGCCTGCTCGGGCGTGACCTCGAGCGTCACGGTGCTGTATCCGTCAGAGGAGCCGCTACCGGAGCTGAAGTTGCCGTCGAGGGCTGCGATGCGCACGGAGTCGGCGATGACGGTGAACCCATCGCCGCCGAGGGAGCCGTCGTTGGGCTGGATCACCTTGACCCTGTCGTTTACGCGGAGCATGCCGCCCATGCCGGACTGGGCATCGACGGAGATGGTCACGGCCTCCATGCCGTCCCCGATCGCGGCGGCAAGGGACTCAGGGTTGTCCTTACCTGCAGTCGATGCGTTGGTGAGCTGGGAGCCCTTGGTGATGTACTGGGTTGCGACGCGACCGACGGGAGTCTTGGAGGAGTCGTCGATATCCTTCTTGGTGATTGCGCCGTCCGCCACCGTGCTGTTCGGGACGGAGACGAAGGCGAGGTCGCTTGCGGAGATCTCGTCGCCGGCGCGGATGGTCTTCGTGGCTGCGACGACTTCGGTGGTGCCGGAGAACGCTTCTTCGATTCGATTGTTTGCGTCGATCTCCGATACGACGGCGACACCTCCCGCGAGGACGGCGATGACAGCGAGACCGGCGGTGACCTTTTGCAGGCGGGAGACCTTCACGGCGATCTTCTCCATGCCCGTGAGGCTCGGAGCATTGGGGGATGTGGCGCCGCGGCGGCCGGCTGCCTTCTTTTGGACTTTCGCTGCCTTGGCTTCTTCTTTGGCCTTCTTCTTCTCGGCCTTGCGTTCGGCACGGGACGGCTTCGATGGCTTTGCAGGCTTCTCGCGCTTCTTTTTCGGCTCCTGTTCCTCAGCAGGTTCAGGATCGGTAAAGAAGCTGGAGGACTCCATCTCGTTGACGGGAATGTACTTGTCGGTCTCCTGCGGGGGATTATACGGAAGGGGCGAGGCCTGATGGTACGCGGTTTCCGGTTCTGGCTGGGATGCGGTGGCATCCAGCGCCGGAAGCGTGGCAGTCGTGTCGGGTGCCGGCTGGCGATACGGATTCACGGCAGGGGAGGGCTGGTCGTAGACCGGATGCGGCTCGGGTGCCGATGCAGCCGGGACATATGCAGGCGGCTCATAGGGGGCGGGGTGCTGCACTGTAGGTGTCTGAGGGTGCTGCGGAACCGTCTCTTGAGCCTTCTTGGCAACCGTATCGGGCGTCGGGGCGGCATATGCCGGTGTAGCCGGAACCTGCGGCTGATAGCAAGGTGCGGCAGCCGCGACCGATGCCTGCTGGGACATGCCCGGCTGGCTGGCGGCTTGAGGCGCGGGAGGCTCGGGCTGCGGAGCCTGTGCAGTCTGCGCGTCCTGCATCGCCTTGTAGGATGCGGCGTGGAGATTCGCGATCAGGGCGGCTGCATCGCCTGCCGAAAGCTCGCCTGAACGGACTTTCGCGAGGATCGCATCGGTATCGTTGGTGTCTGGCATGGTGTTCCTTTCTCGCTTTCCTGTGTAGAGATGCCGTCAGACACGCGGCATAGCAAAAGGATATCAGGCATTGGCACATGATGTCGCCTGATATCCTTTCATTTTAGCTCATTGGGAAGGCTATTTATTGTTCGTTGCCTGGTTGACGGCTGTTTTCATCTCGTCGATCACTTCTTGCGGAAGCTCTTTCGTGGACGTGTACTCCTCGTATTCGGGAGTGTCCGAACCGGCTTTGAAGGAATACTTTCCGTTACCCGAATCCGCCGGTCTCCATGCCTTTCCCGCAGTGTAGGGGACGGCATGTGCCGTGACGTGCGATCCGATGGGGATATTGAAATCTCCGAGCGAATAGGTCGCAAAGTATCCTTTCAAGGACGATTTCGTCTGGATGCCCCAGGCCCACGCGCGTTTGCTCTGGGGGACAGCCGAGGAGGGGGCTTCATAGAACCAGACCTCGACTTCGCCGTTGAACCCGTTGGCACGCAGGGACTTGACGGCCGCGGTCGCGATTGCGAGACCGGGGTCATCGGAGTTCTTCGCGACAAGGAGGTTCTGCGACGCCATGGTGGCGTCCCTGGCTGCGGAGCAGTCATTTGTCTGGGCGTTCTGCTGGTCGAGGGCTGCGGAGAGCTCGAATGCGAAGCCGAGTGCAATGAGGAGTACGAGCATGATGATGACGTTCAGGATGTTGATTGCGCCGGATTCGCTGTGGACGCGCGTCATCGCGACACCTCCATTTTCTCGGAAACCGGGACCTCCACTTTGATCGTTTTCGACATCTTGATACCGTCGAAGCTGCCGACCGAAATCAGGGTCGGGATTTTATAGTCGACGGTCGATTCGAGAAGCGCCGTGGTGCTTGATTTCGAGATGGTCGTGATTCCCGTGGAACCGGTATCGGTGACGGTGGCCTCATCGGACCTGTCCGAATAGGAGACCTTGGAGTTCGTCACGGTGATGTTGTCCTTGACGATACCCGGCGTGTTCGATGCGAGTTCGTCCTTTACCGCCTGGTTTACATTTCCGGATGCGATTGCGGCGGAGAAATCGGACTTCATCGCGGCCGACTCGATTGCGGCGCTCATCGCGGTGCCCTCATATGCTATCAGGCAAACTTGGATAAGACAGAATGCGAGGACGATGAGCATGGGGAGGACGATGGCGGCCTCGAGGACTTCCGAGCCTCTTTCAGAATGGGTCCTTACCACGAGGACGCACCTCCTTCCACCGTTGCATCCTTTAACTCCACGGCGTTGGATTCGATCGTCATGCCGCCTCCGAACCCTCCGGCGGCATAGATCGCATCGCCGAGGACGGTCTGTGGCTGGATGGTCACGGATACGGTCGCGGTGCATTTCCGGGTGGAGACATTCGACTCCCTGTCCGTATAGGACGATCCGTTTGAATCGGGAATCCGGTGCGTGTACGCTTCCCTCTCGGCATCCGAGACATCTGTCTCGATCTTCATGTTTTCAGCGAAAAAAGAGGAGGCGGCATTTACGGCCGCCTCCTTAGCTGATGAGGCATCGCCGCTGGGGTTTACGGCGAGCTCTCGGGCGGCTGCATGGGCGGCGTTGTCGACAGCGGTTGTCGCCGCCGAAATCTGGCCGAATTCCATGGCAGCCATGGCAAAAATCAGGAGGAACGGGACACCGAGCGCAAATTCGATGATTGCGGCGCCCGATTCGGACTCCGGTTTCTTGAAGATGCCTTTCACGTCCAGTTCCTCCTTGGTTGCACATTTCTCGATTCTCGAAACAAATACCTTAGTAGTATGGTATTATGCTATCAGAGAGAAAGGAGGTTGACTACTTGCCAACGCCGTTGATCGAGGTATTGGCAGCGTTGCGGGCAGACTCGAACCAGGAGGAGATGGAGTTGCCAGTCTTGGTCATCTGCTGCTGCATCTGGTTGCCGAAGGCGATCAGAGCAGCGCCGATGATGACGGCGACAATGGCAACGATGACGTACTCGACGGTGTCGGCGCCGCCGGCGATCTCACCGGCATAGACGCGATTGCGGATAGAATTCATGGGAATTCTCCTTCCTTTGTGTCCATTCGGACGGTTGCAAAGACTCTATTCTCAGTTGTTCCTCGCAGATCGGCTACTCCTAACTTCTCTGCGGGGGACAGCGGGATAGACTGCTACATGATACACCCAAGGGGCACGCCGGTGCAAAGCCAGACGAGCAGGAAAGGCCCCATGGGTACGCGGCTTTTAAGGGTGATCTCTTTCGCACGGTAGCGGGGGATGTAGTTGGCGAGCATGGCGATGCACATCGCGCCCATGCCGTATACCGTGCCGTGGAACCCGCATGCCGTCGCGATCGCCGGGACGAGCCTGCGATCGCCGGCACCGACTGCATCGGCGCCGCCGGTGATGCGGAAGAGATGGTTGGTGATGGCGAAAATCGCATAGATACCCACACCGCACAGCAGGTTGCCGATCAATCCGCTTACACCGCCGTGCCCGAACGCCGTAAGTACGGCGAGAGGGTATGTGGCGATAGACAGGCCGAAGGGCAGAACGCGTGAGCGCTGGTCGCACATCGCGCCGACTGCCGTGACGAGAATCGAGGTAATCCCGCCGAGAAGAAACAGCAGCGGGGAGTGGAGGTTGCCGGTCATCCCGACATAGCAGGTCGCGGCGGTACCGAGACCGACGGCAAGGGAAAGCATGGCGGAGGTCATCTTGGAGACCGGTGCGACGTAGCGGGCACGGTACTCCTCGACGGTCTCATAATCATCGAGATTCACGCCATCTGGCATGCGGCTACCCGTCTCGATAAGCGCCTCGACTTTCTCACGCATGAGTTCCTTGGTGCGGACGAGCCTCATGGCATCGAGCCACCAAATCGCAAGGTCCCGTTCCTCGCGTTTCTCGGCGCGTTTGCTCGGTTCGCGGTCTGGATTCTCCACCTTGAACTTCTTGTAGACTTCAAGGTTCTCATCCCACCAGGAAAGGATCGCATCGCGCTTGCGGCTCAGGATGCGCCCGCTGATGGCTGGGAGGGCGAGGCTGCACACGCAGCCCGTCAAGCCGCCTGCGACGATTGCCGCGACAGGTGACTTTGTGAGCATGCCGAGTGCGATAGTGAGGGTTTCGCTCGCAGCGAGGACGGCGACAGGCGTCGCGTCATATGCCTCCCCACAAGAGGGCTTCATGGTTTCATTCATAAACACGCACTTTCCTTTTGGTGTTTCTCTTGGGCTATTATACCGACTTCGTCTCATAATTCAATGAGCAGATGTCGCGAAATCATTTCTTATTTTCCTTTCTCATCGGTTCCCTTCTTTGTCGGTATGGGTGGATATCAATCCTACCGAAATAGAGATGGGGTGAAGTGGTAGAATCTTACAAAAGCAACCCTACGGTTTATAGAGTAGAAAGGGCAACCATGGGACAGGACTTCACAAAAGGCCTGAACGTATGCATCGGAAACTACGGTTACTACAACGAGGGTAGCCTTCACGATGCATGGATCACCTTGCCGAAGACGGAAGCTGAGATTCGGGACTTTCTCCATCTCAACCAACTGCAGGATTCACAGCATGAGGAAATCTATATCTCTGATTATGATGGCATTCCCTTCGGCACGAGGCTGCTCTTTAACGAGTTTTGCCATCTCGAGGACTTGAACCTGCTTGCGAAGCAGCTCGTCACGGCAAACCCGGCCGATCTGGAGAAGGTGGGCGCATGGATTCAGGCGAATGACACTCCTGAAAGTCTTGTTGGGCTTATGAATCTCATCGAACAGGCCGACGACATCCCATTTTACAGCTGGGGATACGATGGTGCTTACGACAAGGATGAGTTCGGTAATATGATCTATACCACGATGTCACCGGAGAGAAACTACGGGTACGAGATGGTTGAGCAGAATGAGGAACTGAAGCATATCCTCGACAGTTCGAGCCAGATTGAAAGTGCCTTTGACTATGAGAAATACGGACGGGCTTACACCGAAGGTGGCGAAGTCACCGTTCTTGAGGACGGCTATATCGATAACTGTGCAGACGGACCTGACGTAGATTATTACGATCGGGACGAACTGGCTTCCCTCATTGGCGACCGTTATGATGCGAAGTATCCCGCGACCTCATCCAAAGCGGCGGACCGCAGCCTGGGACATAAACAGGAAGTCAGCCGCAATGCCTCCGAATTGCTCAATGACGGGAAACAGGCTATGGAGACTCCATCCCAGGAGCATTAACCGGAGAAAGGCATATGGAGCCATACCGGGAAAGTCCCTTGCACGGGTTAACGTGAGGGGGACTTTCTCTCTTTAGGAAGATCGGTCTTTGTGCGTTCAGCGTCGAGCCGTTGATGACCGGCCTTGCATTTGACGGCTTTGGAATTCAGACCTTGTTGCATCTTGAATCCAACGGCATCGAGGATTTCCTGTTCCGTGCACCGTGAGACATCGGAAACGGCGGCGACCGTCGCGCCGCATCCCGGAAGTTCGAGTTGCTTGGGACCGGTGAGGAGTCGATGCCCGATCGGCCCTTTCCGGTCGATCTCGGTAACTTGGAGTGCGCCGTCCTGCCTGGTACTCCGTGTCAGAACCGAATAGTATTTGCTGGAGTCTCCGCAAAAACAAGCGAGGTCGAGGCGACCTGACAGGACGGCGTTATAGACTTTCTCGCCGATTCCCCTGTTTTGGAGATAGAGTTCTTTATACCTATCGTTTTTGGGGTTCTTAAGTCGGGCGATCGCGGCTTCGTGCAGGGAGGCCAGCCTGTAAGTTTGGATAACCGGACGAGCACTCATCGGAAATCACGCCCATCAAAGTTTTCTAGCCCTTCGCGATTGCGCGCGGCTTCAAGCTGTTTGCTGCCCTCCCTGCCGATGGCGGCCTTTTCCTTCAGGCTTCGATCGCCCTTCTGTGTGAATCCGATCGCCTGCAGGATGTCCCGTTCATTGCATTTCGAGATGTCGGGAACGGCGGCGAGGACGGCACCGTATCCCGGAAGATCGAGCATCTTCTGGTTCGTAAGCCGGCGATGCCCGATCGGTCCCTTGCTGTCGATATCCGTGAGCTGCAGGGAGCCTTCCTGTTTCGGGCTACGCGTAAGGATGGAGTAGTAGCGACCGTCTTCCGTTCTGCGGAAAGCTACGAGGTCAATTTTTCTATCAAGAATTGCGCTGTACAATCTGTCGCCGACTGCGCGGTTCTTTTCATACCATTCTTCAAACCTGGTATCTTCCAAATCGAAATACCCGGCGAGCGCCACCTCATCCAGGCGCAACAGCTCATACGTTTCGATTCCGCTTCGATTCATCATCGCACATCACCCGAAAGGCAGGAAGTGCCCTTTACTTTGTTTGCTTGGCTTAAGTTGTCACCGATCACGGTTAAATCCCCCATTTCTTTATTTTTCTTTGTAAGATTCTACCATCTCTCATCAAAAAAGGGGCACCCATAGCCGGATGCCCCAAAGAGAAGAGTGCCAGAAAAATCAATCAGCGAGCCCTAGCGAGCGGATCATAGGTGCCGTCAGGCACCGCATGAATAGCGCATCGCCATGCGAATCGCTGGCATATCGATTCGGCTTGCAGGTCTAGCCGACAAGCGGCCTATCGACCATAGCGGACAACTTGGCGTACAGATCCAGCTCGACGGAGATTGCCGTCTCACCGTAGGCGATGGCCTGGAACATGCGGTACCGCTTCAGCCCCAGGTCCTCCTCGACAGTCGCGCCGTCGGCCTCGATCTTGTCATAGGCAGCCTTGATCGAGGGCATATCCTGATCCTCGTTATGGCTGATGTCGTTCTGCAGAAGATCTACGAGACCCTGCATGCTCATCGAATCGCCGCCCTGGCGATAGAGCAGGCAGACACACGCATCGAGAAGCATGGCGCGGGCGGTCGCGAAAAGGTCCCCGCTTTTCTTGATGACATCTGCATCCAAGCCATGTGAGATGCACCCCGCCAGCACCAAGGCGTCCTCCTGGCAGGAAATGAACGAAAACGGGTTATAGTTCATAGTCAAACCAACCGTAGTTTCCTCGCTCTTAACGGCTTCGGTCTTTTCTTCCATAATGAAATTCCTTTCTATCGATCTCCGGCTTCAGCTTGGACATCATTTACTGACTGCATTGTGGTCAATTGTATCAAACCGATCGCGGAAACCATCGGCTGTCGCATTAGTCAAAGTTCCACGGGTTACCGGTTACGATTCCGTTGACGCTATCCGAATAACCGAAATTGGTCCTGTCAGAAGCGGAATTGTTTAAAGTTGGGAGTCCCGAACTAGCCTTTGTGTTTCTTCCCCTTGAACTCGGGGAATTGCATATCAAGCGACCAGGTCTCGCGATTCAATGTGAGATACGCGTCATAGGTTCCATCCCCGCTTTTCTTCTTGATTCCCTTGATGAGCGATGTCTTTCCTTTTTCGGCGATTTCCCTGCCATTCTTGTCGGTGAGCTTCTTCGGCTTATCCTTTGGTCCGACAAAACGGTAGATGGAAAAGTCGCAGGTTCCGTCCTGGGCGAAGACGGCTTTCCCATCTTTCTCGCCTGTCTTCTTGAAATGCACTCCGGCGCAGCGGAACTGATTTTTCGTCGCATAGAGGTCCTTACCGCATTTCGGGCACTTGCCGATGACGATCGCGTTTCCGTCGCCTAGTTTCATACCGTCCAATGCACCGATGTTATCCTGCATTGCCTTCATATCGTGCACGACCATATCGGTGACGGTATTGATGACATCGGACGGTTTGCGTGAAAACCGTCCCACCTCGTTCATGGATTCGAACAGCTTCTCGGTGACTTCCGGTGAGGCGATCTGGCAATTTGACAGCAAGGCGTAAGACACCTCGCCGCACTTCGTCATGGTGAGTGCGCCCTTGTTTTCCTTCATGAGGGCGCGTTCCTCATTGGCGGTGATTTCCGCAAGCGTGCTGGTTCTGGTGGCGCCGGTACCGACGTTATATTTCTCGAGCTTCTTCGTAAGCCATTTCATTGTCGGTTTTTGCGGGCGTTTGTTGGCTCCTTCGTGCACATACGGGGAGGCGACCTTACCGAACTCGCAGGCGTTCTCTGTTTCCTCCCCTTCCGCTTTCTCGGTAGAAGAGGAGTCCGAATCGAAGATCGCCTTGAACCCCGGTTTGATTGGGATCTGGGTCTGCCCGACATATTCGGGAAAATCCCTTACATAGCCTTTGACCAGCTCATATTCATAATCTTCGGCGAGCATCGCTAGATAGTTCTTGGCAAGTACAGAATAGATCGCGGAACCGATTCTTCCGTAACCCTTTTCAAGTTCGGCAAGGGATTCGGGCACATTGATTCCCGGTCTGTTCGCGCCGTGCGCCCCGCCTTCCTTGACGTGTGTCTTCCTTGCGGTGCGATGGGAGAGCAGTGACGTATCCACACCGACCACTCCGGCAATCTTATCGACAAGCGGAAGCAATTCGCCGAATTGTTCCGGCGTGACCTCCATATCCTCGGTACGCGGGTAGCTTACGATCTGGTTTTCGTACATCTCCTGATATGTCTTCAGGACATTTGCCGGCTTGAACCCCTGCTTCGCGAGGATAGCGGACAGGCCGGCGAGGTCGAGGAGCTTTCCGGGGGCAGTGTGTTTCTTCGCCCTGGAATCCTCTACGACAGCGCTGTCGTGCAACTGCGAAAGGTCTACCTGATCGGGGCTATCGAACCGGATATCTTCGGGGTCGTCGGTCTTTCTGGCAAAGATGTTGCCGTTTTCGTCTTTGAAACGCGCCTCGTAAAACGGCTTGCGGACATATTCGTTATAGGCTTTCAACTGGTCGCCGGTCAGTTTGATCATGACCGATTTCAACCGGCCCTGACGTACGACCGTTCGGAACCCCTTTTTTCGCGCTACGAGTGTTGCCGCACGGGTGAACTGCATGCTCGCGAGATCCCAGCGCTCGCGGACGACCGCCTTCACATAGTCACCGTCCTTGTCCATAGATGGAAGGGTCTTGCGTTCCCTGAAAGCCTTCTGCACGCTTGCCGGCGCCTCGTCGGCAAAGTACATACGCTTGGTCTGGCCATTCCAACCGCATTTCTCCAGAGCCTCCCAGGCGAGCAGTTCGCCCTCTCCAGACGGGTCGACATCCGTTGCGATTACGACGCAATCGGCACCTTTCAGCTCGTCTTTCAATCCGGAGATGATGTCCTTGCATCCGCTTAGGATCCCCTTCTTCCATGCGAAATCATCGAGATCCCATGGAAGATTCTCAAGCTCCCAGCTCTTATAGAAATCTGCCTTATCGGCCGGAACCTGCCTGTCCGGGGGCAACAGTCCCATGACGTGTCCGCGCAAGTTCGTAATCTTATATTCAGTTCCGGCATAGCTGCCGGTTTTACCACCAAGCGCCTTTGCAAAATTTCGTGCAGCGCTAGGCTTCTCGGCAAGAATCAATTCCATTATTGCTTTCCTTTCTAAAAGACTCTCAAGACGATAACGTTTTAATGCTCAGTTTTGTCAAAGGAATCTATTTGCCGATCTGTTCGTTCGTTAGAAAGAGCTTTTGACGCCTGACGTAATTTTCGATAAACGAAGTCAGTAACGGAGATTTTAGAGAAGCAGCCTCTTTTAAAGCAGTTTCTTTAACAAGAGTAAGCGATGCAAATAAAGGCATAGGGACTCCAAAAAAATAGGAAGATATACTTTAAAGTATATCTTCCTCCAAATTATCTAGGAAATCCCATGTGTCATCATCTTCGCAAGGATAATATTGGATATTTCCGTCGCGACAGCCATGGTCTTTGTCGTATTGCTCTCTTAAAAGATCAAGGGAACGTTTTGTTTTTTGTAAGTCTCGATATGTTTGAAGTTTGTCTGCAAGCGGAACCCTTCCCATCGACGACCTATCGATGGTTCTTGGTTTCTCATCTGTTTTGCTGTAATGAACGAAATCGATGCTTCCGTAACCCGTGTTATACCATTTTGACTTTCCTGTGGTCATATAGGTTACGACCGTGGGGATCTGTGAAATGAGGCTCCATGCTGAAGCAGAGGACTCAAGGCTTTCATAGAAGGAGTCATTTGGTCGGATTTTCTTACCAATCAAATCTAAAGTACCGAGTCCTCCGTATTGAGAAAAGCGAAAAACGTATACATTATGGTATGCACGATTCAAAATGTTTTCTTTAATAAGTGACTTCAATGTTCCATTCAATTTGCTGCCGGTTTCATTAAAAAGTTCTGACAGCTCCTTTTTAGTGTAAACATGAGTAAATCGCCCATCATTGCGGGCAAGTTTTTTCATAGCGTCGATAGTACGCATCTTATCACCTGCTTTCAAAGTATATTATATCATATACTTTGATTAAGTAAAACTCGTCTAACCGTAAAAGAAAGCAGGAAGCCGACTGAAATCAGTTTCCTGCTTCTCTTAATTGTAGATTGATGTTTCAATTAAAAATTTCTGTAATTCAGAATCATCCGCTGTCTCATAGAAGCGCTTGAGCTTTTCACCGAAGTCATGTTTACACTCTGGTGGAATCGCCAAGATTCCGCGCCCGTCAGCGATCAACATCTTGTTTGCCACGAGCTGTGCCGTTCGCTTATTTCCATCACTAAAAAGTTGGGAACGACAAAGATAACCGAACATCTTAAGCGCCCGTTCTCTCCCAGGTTCCATATTCGCAATTTTCTCGATAGTGGCTTTTGCAGTATCGAAGTCCGGCATTTCCGGTTGCCAAGCGGTCCCACTGATACCTACTGGTATGTTACGAATACATCCAGCGTTATGAACAAGCGATGCACCCAAAATGGAATTTATTTTGGCAACAAACTCAAAATCTACAAGTGAGTTTAAATGCTCAAAGAGATAATTCCAAGCAAGTTTAAGATTGTAGACGGTAATTGTTCCGGTGACAGTCAATCCTTCAACGGTTTGGTTGTGCTCAACGATTACTTTTGCTTGCGGGTATGTGATATTGACACCTTCAACGATTGCCTCTTTCCAGATGCTATCCACAACATTTTTTTTCGCATAGAAGACATTGAATTTAACAGCTTTTTCAGCCTCAGCGACTGTAGACATAGTATTTTTACCTCCATAATATTATTATACCATGTCCATATATATTCATTCAATATGCTCGATGTGCGCTGCACGGTCAGCGTTTTGTGTCTTGCTAATGCCCACAGTATTGCTTCTTACATGGAAGGTCCTTTCAATTAAAAATTTGTTCAGCCTTAATCTTTAATGACTCGGAATATCGTGCACGGAACTAGCTTGATGCCCTTCGTTGACCTTGTCAGCAACGGCCGTCTTGGCATCCCTGACGGCAGCGAGAGAGCGGTCATGTTTACTGTTCTCAGCGAGCATGTCGCGAGCCTGTTTCCCGAGCGTATGCCATTGGGAAATGTCGCATTTCGTGCGCTTGCCAGCCAGCTTGGCATCGATTGAATCTTTCATATCTGAAGCCACGATTGACGCGAATTCCGGACTGATCGGTACCGCGATGTGGCTTTCATCGACAAACGCCCCGTCCATCTGGTCTCGGGGATCCGATTTTTGAGACAGATGGTCACCTGGGTCGAGGAAGAGGATATCCATGATGATCTGCTGCGGCTTCTGGGATGCGGCGATTGCTTCCAGCTTTCCAAGCTGTTTAGCTGAGATCGCCGTATCCACGGAGATGGCGGTGTTTCCCCTCGCCGATGGATGCCATGCCTGATATTCCTCACGCGACATTCCGGGCCTATATCCTTGTGGGACGATCAGGCGGCCGTTCTTTTCCTCTAGCACGCCGGAGGTAAACAGGGTCGCTTCGCGCAGGAGGTTCTTTTCCGCGAGATTGCGGAAGGTGGTTACCCGTGCGAAATTATCCATCGCTTTCTGAACGGGTTTCTCCAGGGATCCAAGGCACTCGAGAATATGTTTCGCGGAAGGATCCGGGTCTTTTAGGTCAAATTCCATATCCGAGAAATACTTGCCGGTCTCCACGCCCTCATGGAAGTCCCTGATCGAGTCGATTCCGTCTTTCCCGATGAGGTCCGTGAGTTTTGAATAGTTCTTTTCGACCGCTTCCCTGTAACCGTGATGCTCCGGATCGTTTTTCAGTTGCAGGTCATCATGCGCGTCGATGATGCTCAATACGACGGATGTCTTATCTGTTTCAACGGGCAGGTGGGCGTATTTGAAATGTTCCGCGTTGCCCGCATAGGAGAGTTTTACATCGAATGCAGGTCCTTTTTCGGAATCTTCGATAGTAATATCCAAATCGAGGTTCTTATAGACCTGGAGCGGATGGGGCATCTTCACGTAAGCCAGCAGTTCCGGCACCAGGCTGCTTTTTGGATAGTTTCCTTCCGACATCCATGCGATAAGTGACGGCATCTCGCCTTTGAGTTTACCGATCAGCCTTTGCGTCGTTTCAGGCGAGAACGGATCGTCCGTTTCGTTCCATTCAGCCAGTGCATTGTGGATAGCGGCGTTCTGGATATGGTTATCGGCCATCTGAGCCACATCGATCAGTACATTTCCATCGTTGTTCAAGACATTTACCAGGCCAAGCGTGTTCATTTCTTAATTCTCCTTTTCAATGGTTTTACTGCGAATCGCGGTTGTCGTCGTCATATCTGGGAGTGATGTTGCGCGGTTTATCCCTATCTTGCGCGAGCCTGTTTCGCCTACTGTCCGCGACCTTGATATGCATGGTGCGGTTAAGGGAATTATGTTCCCTTTCGCGATCGGACAGCTTCGGATTTATCTCCGCTTTCATCTTGCAAATATAGGATGAAGGTATTATAATATCCATTGAAAGAGCTGCAAGCGCCGGAGGGAATCGTGTCCCACCATAGCGGGGTAGCTCTTTTTCCATTTGTTCATATTTCTCAGAATCGATATACAGGATCTTTTCCTCGTTTGCAGCACGGGCGAGATATGAAGTGAAGTTGTCACGTCCGTAAAGGCTGGCTATCACGTTGCTGCAGCCGTTATCGTTCGTCTTGGTTCCATATCCGTTTGGGAAAAAGTATGCGATGACCGGGACGCCGTCAGGGTCGTACATATCGAGTACGGCGGCGACGCCTTTGCCCTCAAACGATCTACCGTTTACCGTATAGTTCGGCTGGTCGAAAACGACTACCGGCTCTTCGAGCTTTTCCGGAAGCGATTTGATTTGCTCGATGGTAAGCCCATGCTGATGGTTGTCAGCCTCTTTTGGGGCGATTGCATTCCTGAGATGTCTTTGCGTATAGATGAAGGGCAGATTGTCGAATCCGGCTCTCCTGAATACATACGGTGTGTTGGGTCGGGGTTCCAGAACGGCGTGCGGTGATAGCATGCCGCTCAGGCTTGCATCGACATCGTAACCGAAATCCAGATATTCCGAACACTGTATCCCATATTGTCTGATTGCCTTGACGTCCATTTCAGGCAATTCGTCTCCTCTGAGCAAAGCGGAGAGAATCGAGTCGTTGATCGTTCTTTCCGCTTTCGGGCGCTGGATCGAGGATTCGTATTCGCGAATCGTTCGCGCAGCGTTAAGCGTATAGCCATCCATATCGTTCCTCCCCTGTAGCTCGACGGTAAGTTCTATTTTTCCTGCATATCTAGTGCAACCGCATCGTTTTTGCGATCGTCATTCACGTGGACAGCCTGCTTCGCTTTTGCATCCTTTACATCGGAAAGTCCACGGTGGGAATCGGACTTGATACTTTTATATTCCGCACCGATTTGGTCCCAGACGATTTCATCGAGATCGGACTGTCCACCGGACTCCCAGATGTTTTCACATGCGTTATCGCGGATCTGGATAGCTTCGTCGATCGTGATATCGGGATATTGCCTCAGTACGGCGTCCGGGCTTACGGAGATAAATACATCATCTGTCGGCGTCGCGAGTACGTCGACACGTTTCCCGAGCGCAGCGAGCATCTTTTCCATATCATCCGATGACAGGTAGCGGAAATACTCAGCCGCGCAATCGAGGAAGAATTCCTTCATCTGGTCGAAATCATCGAGATCCGGCACACAGAGGTCCGGATCATCGAACGGGATTTTCTTATAATCGTCCATGTTGGTTCTCCTTTGCTTATTTTGTAAGGTCCTGTGGAACTTCCGCATGCTCATGCTGGCTGTTCAAGGCACTTGCCGCGCGTCCGATATCTACAGACCGGCCGAGCGGGCTTCGCTGTGACCGTTCCGCTTTGTCGAACCACTGGTTGACGGTCATGCGCGTGAACTGGGTGGTGGTACCGGCTCGTGCGCAGAGTTTCGCAGAGCTCTGGAGCCGATGGAGAATCGGCTCCGTGACGGCAAACGGGCGGCCTCCGGGGTTGAGGTCCCAGCAGTCTTTTGGAAGCCCCTCTGAACCATTCTCAATCGGTTTGGCGTGCATGATAGCGTCTTCGGTAAGCTCAAGGTTCTCCACACACCAGTTATGGTCGTCGACGCATTTCTGTGCGGCAAGGCAGGCGAGGGTGTCGGAAAGCGAGCCATGCGGGGCGCTCGTCCAGTTGTAGCCGAGACGTTCAGCTGCCATGGAGAGCGGTTGGTATCTATGTCCCGTATTTGAGTTTCCGAAGGCATCCATGAATTCTTGCATGGTGTCGATGATTGCGGCATCGGGGTTGATGGTGGCGCCGGCGGCCTTCAGGAAACCGATATCGAAGGCTATGTTGTAGCCAACAATCTCGTCGGCGATACGGTCGAGGATGCGGCAGATTTGTTCCATATAGGCATCGATAGTGGTCAGGTGTTCCACGTCATCCGGGGAAATGTGGTTCACCGCCTGGGCTTCCGGCCACTCCTTCTTGTGTTTCGGCTTGAACCTCTCATCGAAGAGAAGCCGTCCATTGGCATCTACGATAGTGAGCGACAGGATTTCGTCGCCCTCCTCGGGATGCAGGCCGGTGGTCTCCGTATCGAGGTAGACGCGGTTGGGATTGTTGCTGCTCATGGCTACTTTACCTCCTTGTCTTTTGCAATATCGCTCCTGTCGACGTTTCGGTCCGCATCGAGGCGCCCCGACGACTCTCTTGCATTGCAGGTTTTTTCGGAAACGCTCTTGTTTTTAGACGGTTCCTTTTTGCAGGTGCCGACATAGTGCCCGGCGCCCACACCGGTGATGACGAAGTCTTCCCCGTTGTCTTCCCTGCCGATCATGTCCACGAGTTCATTCTGGGTATAGCCGGAGAACGTAACGCTATCGTCGATGGCAAGACCGCAGGTGTCCTCGAAACTGAAATTCGTCTCGATAATCTCAGATGGGTCATCCTTCCAGTACATCTGGACAGGCATGATGAATACGCTGATTTTATTTGGTACCTTGTAGTCCTTAATCGCGTACTCCGGAAATGCATCGAGGACGGCATCGAGTTTCTGCGAATCCTCGAAGGTCCTGCCGGCGAGAAGGCCATACTGTTTACCGGAAATATCGACGATGGTCTCGGTGGCGTTCGTCTCGATACCGGAGAGCTCGATCTTCGGAACGAGCGCGAAGTTATAGCCTACCTTCACGGCGACCAGCTTATAGTCGTCGGGGGTATTCGCATCCATGAATTCTTGCGTGTTGCGCATCTGGGAGATCACGTCGGCGTCAAACGTGAATGCCGGATAGGAGCAGAAACCGGAATGGGAGACGATGCCTTCCACGGTTCCGAGCCCATAGATAGCCTCGATGATTGCCGGGTTATACAGGTTGTTCATGTCGAGGAAAACAGTCCTGTCGTTCTGGCATGGATTGTTTAGGTTGACGGAGATATCTGCCCAGCGCTCTCCGAAATTATCGCTTTCCGGCGTGACGTCGTAAGCGCCGACATAGAGGCTGCCGTTATCGAGATAACTGTCGCAGACGAGCTCGAGCTTATATTTCTCCCCAAAGTTTTCCACATCGAACGTGACTCCGCGCTTCATGAAATCGGGATCGTTCCAGACGATCTCTCCGTTAGAGTCGATAAGCTCAGGATACTGTTCGCGCACGTTCATGATTTCCTGTTCATCCAGGTAATCCGGACCTGCCTGTGTCATGTAGCACTCGGCGTAATCATCGGCGACAGACGACATCGCCATGCGGTCGATCCAGCCGAACTCATCCTTATGTTCAATGATCTCCTTGGTCGACACACCGTTCTGCAAGGCCATGAAGGTCGAGCGTTCCCGGTCAGAAGGAAGGGTATCGCACCAACGTTCTTCTGAAACGTAGCCTGGGGAATCCAGGTGGTATACGTTGCCGAATGGTACGGCATAATCGCGGACATGACCCTCGAGGATATCTTCCTTCTCCGCATACCAGCTTTCCAGCTCGTCTGCTGTCTTGATGTCTTTGTATTCCATAATCGGCTATTCCCTTTCCATATTCTTGCCATTGGGGATTTCCGTGTTTGGGCCGTCGAGATGAGCGGCGCTTATGGCACATGCATCGCGCTTGGCTTCTAGACCGCTCTTTGCAGGTTCCTGTTTCTCATCGCGAGTCGGCGTGACGCTGACGGAACCGCAGAAAGGGTCGCTGAAGGCACTGACATCTTGGGGGCTGTGGTACATTCCGCGCAGACCCTCCTTGGTCTCGGGACCTTTGTAGTCATCCATGGCGATCCAGATACGGTTCATCGGGATTTCAAATGGTTTATCGAGGTCGACCATCATATAACCCGCGCCGTAGACGGGATCGTGGATACCGATATACGGTTCGTATGTTCCCGGGGAGACGATAAAAGCATGACCGGTATCGACTGTGTGTCCGCTCATATAGCGTGAGTCCATGCATGCCACGGCATCGAGGAAGACGGAAGAGGGGACTTTAGCCATAAGGGAAATAGTCGTCTCGTTTACCGCCGATGCTTCGAAAAGCTCGTCCCGCATGGTGCGTTCGAATTTAGTGGTCGGATAGTTCACCAGTTTCTCGACAGCGGTGCCCTGCGATGCGCACAGCTCATCGATGATTGTCGTACCGATATCCGCCGGACGTTCGTAAGCCACGTAGCTGGGCACTTTGCCATAATCTAAATTGTTCTCTGCGTCCTCGATAACCTCGAGGTTTTCTTCGCGCCAGTCGCATACGCTCTGGATCAGCCTGTATCCGTCCATGCTGTCGACCTTCTCAGTCAGAATGAGCGTCATATCGAACTGCATGGCATCGATCATCTGGTCGCATTGGAATCCATACTGGATATTGAATCTCTCGGAGACGTCTGCGTTCAGCGCATCGTGGTCCAACTCATACTCTCCGGGCACGAGGACCCCGCGGGCAAGGCCGGCAGATTCGATATATCCGGCAAATTTATTGAAGATTTCCGCGCACTGGGAGGAAAGGGCATCCAGATAGGCCCAGGATGTGGACAGCTCGTTGTCGAGTGCCATAGAGAGTGCCGACTTGAGGTCGGCCGGCATTACCTGTCCGTTCTTGATTTTCTCCTCGTCGATAAATCCGCTCGCCCAGTCGAGGTCGCGGTCACCGAGGAATCCGGCGACGATATGCTTGCAGTAATCCTCGTCCTCGTATGTCATATACGGATCGAGGAGGAGTGGCTTGCGCTCCATGATATTCTTCTTATCGTTTTTCGGATCGATTGTCGACCAGTCAAGCGCCTCGCTTAGCATATCGGCAGCTTTCTCTTCGCCGAACAGATCGATGACGTCGTTGTAGGTTCTGATTTTCGTCTTGATTTCACTCATATCGGTTCTCCTTTACCGGGCGATTTCATTCTGTCCGCAAACGGGCGCATTGCCGCCGATGTGCGCAAGCGACTCGATACAGGACGCCTTTTTGGCAGCGAGGCCGGCTTGGTCGGGAAGGACGCTCTTGCGGCGCTCGGCGATATCGATGTCGGCGTTTGCACGGATGGTTTCAGATGCCTTGTCGTAAGTGGAATCTTTCGGCAGGGCATCGATAGCAATGGCGAGGGCGATCAGGTAATTCGTGTCATGTTCATTGACCACTTCTCGGAATACCTGGTAAGGCAGTGATGTTGTCGTTCCGGGCATACTCTCGGCAAGTGCATATCCGTCGGAGGTATCTTCAAATTCGGGATGCATGGTGGAAGAGGAGATGCCCCATCCGCCGAGAGCATCGCGTTCCCAGACCTCCGCGATGATATTCCATCCGCGGTCGTTGGCTGGATCGTCGATAGCGCGGCAGTAGAGGAATTTCGGCTGCATGTTCGGTTCTTTGACGATCCATGCGTAGGCATGGTGCACGATATCGTTGGCTGCGGCAGGGCAGAAGTAGTTCTGGAAGCGATCAGGGGTTTTCTTCGTTCCGGTTTGCATGTTACCCTCCGTTCCGGCGGCGTGTTTTGTAAGATTCTACCACTTTGGCTGCGTTTCGCCTATATATCGATGACGGATACGGTATGTCATCTGCAAAAGGTATCGTGTAGAAGGGCACGGGGGCTCACCGAAGCGGCGAGTCCCCGTGTTTGTGCCGTCTATCTGTCCCGTAATGGCGAATCAGGTGCGTCCTGGTCATGGTTCAGATTCCTTGCCGCATCCGTGGCCGCTGCATGGCGTTCCGTGAGTCCCCGCGGATTGTGGGTTTGCACGAGGTCGTCCTTATGCAGGCGGACATCGCATTCCTTGACATATTTGAGAAACGTCGGATGCGTAATGCCGAGCTTCGTCGCGGCGGATCTTGCCGAGATGTCTCCGTTCTTATACTCGCTGTAGAGACGGTCGAATCCCTTGGGAAGGGGTTTCAATCCCCTTCCTCGGGTATCCTGTGCATTCGTGATCTTGTTCACATGATAGGAGAATGCCTGTTGGCTCAAGCCGGCGATCTTGGCGGCCTGGGCTTGGCTTAGGTCCCAGTTCTGATATCTGCCGAAGGCCTCTCGGAACCGTAAATCATATCCGTCCAGGGGATCGCTAAGTGACTCTTTCAGCTCCGTCTCGATATCGGCAGGCATATCGATAAGCTCACCGGTCTCATCACGTGAGAGGGCGACGATATTGCCGAAAATGAGAGAGAAGGGCTTACCGTCGTTTGTTCCGACGATGAGGCTCTTTTCAGACAGGAAGCCCGAGTCATCCATGAAGGCATCGGGGTTGATGGCGCGGTTTGGCAGCAAACTGTCTGCACCGGCGGCATTCACATAGATATCCACATCGGCGAACGTGGCACCGAGTTCGTCATATTCGCCTTGGACTGCCTCACGGATGTCTCGATATGGTCTGTCCCTGTCGGCGAGAAAGACCTGTGCCTCCCCACCGACAGGGAAGATCAGGCCTTTGACTTTGTTGGATTCCATCGTTTCACCGCCTTGTTTCTTTAAAACGATTCATACAGTTCTGGTTAGTGACCGATTGGATACTCACGGTCGATTGGACGCGAATTGCCGATATCGCTACCGCTGTCGTCGTGGTTGCCCTCGTCCTGGCTGAGTACTAATGAACTCTCCCTGGCTTCTGTAGCGACCTCGGCGAGGGACTTCGTAGATTTCTCATGCTTGTCGCCGGCGTCTTGCTCATTCTGAAGCTGAAATCGATCCGGTTCGATGCCGTACTTAATGTGAATATACTCTTTGTAGCCGGTGGACGGGTCCGCAAAGGTCTCTTTCAGCTTGTCGATCGTCTCCTGAGGAAGGCTTGCGATTTCGCCTTCCTCGTCGACACCGAAGGCGACGAAATCACCGCAGATTAGCGAATAGAGCTTCCCCTCCTTGACCGGATGGCCGAACGTCAGCTGGTCGAGATATCCGACTTCTTCCATGTGCTTCGTGGCGTAGATGGCGCGGTTGGGCTGGCTGCCGTTGAATAGATATTCTTTATTGAACCACAGGTCAACCCCATTACCGAGAACCCTCAGTACATCAACGTTGCCGTTGACGAAGTTCTGCAGTTCGTCCAGCGAGTTATTCTTATCGATCCAAACCTCGATCGGCATCGAGCCGACGGGGATTAAAAGGCCGTGAGCTTGCATTTCATTCATACGGGGTACCTCCTTGCGTCTTGATGCTTGGTAAGATTCTACCATTCGATACCGGAAAAGGGCACCTCGGTCGGGTGCCCTGTTTTTTCTTTCAAATTCGCAAGCGCTTGCGAATTTCATCTAGTTCACGGTCACCGTTTCGTCCCAAGCCTCCTTGATTACTTTCGCATCATAGTGATACCACGGATGGCCGGTTGACTTCTTGTGGCCTTCGATATCATCGGTGATATCCGCCCCGCATGTGTCGCAGATCGCGATCCTAATCGTCTCGGCGGGATGATGGATAGTCTTCGTGGTTGTCGGCGTTGAAGTAGAAGAGGGCTGTCCGTTGCCAGACGATGGAGCGGAAGCACCACTATTCATATCGGCAGAAGAATTTTCTGCCTGATTATTCTGATTTTGACCGTTAGAAGAAGCATCCTGGTTTTGCGAAGCCCCGTCGTTTGCCGGAGTCGCTTCAACATTGTCTTCAGACTCGCTGCTCTCAGCAGTCTTATCGACATGTTTAGCTAAAAAAACGAAAGCTGACACCTTTTTCCCTTCACCTTTGACGGTGAAACTGGTGCTTTTTGCTGGTTTATCATAACCGTCCGGTGCCGACTCAACGGTCAGCAAATACTTGCCTTTCGGCAGGGTACAAATCTTGACCTCGTCGTTGACTGCAACGGAAATATCTTTGACAACAATCTTTCCGTTCTTACCCTTTTCGGAAATCGAAACGGAAGCCTTAGAATCTTCAGCAGCTCCGTCAGCTGTCACCATGACGGAGATAGCACTCTTTTCAGCGGATTTTTTCTTCTTTGCATTCTCAGTCGAGGTCTCTTTCTTCTGAGTTTGCGTTTGTTCTTTCTTTGTGTCTAAGCCGTTTCCTTTATTACTCGAAAAAACGGTAAAAGCAGTCACGCCGCCGAGGAACAGCACCAGAATGACGCCGACGACAACCACGACAGCAATGAGCTTTTTTCGCTTCTCGCCATCGTTTTGTTCTTCGATATAATCCTCATGGTCTTCATCAGGGTGAATTGTCTCAAGGTTTCCCCACCAAGACCCTTGTTGTCTTTCATCATCCATGGCACTGCACCTCCTTAATAAATGTTTTCACCTAATACTAACCACCGAGAATATCGCGGGCAATGGTTCCAGATTTAATGATAATCAGTGTCATAGCCAAAACAGCGCATAATGATCCCCACATTTCTCCCTTAATTCCCGTGATCTCTCCACCGCTGAAACCTGACAGCAACGACGGAAACGCGCTTAAAGCCAAGATGATAACTGCTCCGGAGAGACAAATTCCTAGGTAGTTCTTGCAAAAGCTAATACCATAATTCTTTGTTTCATCAAAGCCAAGCAACGCAAATGGAATAGGCGAAAAGGCTGTGAAGACGTAAAGCTGGATTGCCCTCATGTAGCACATGACAGATACAGCCCCCTTTACCACAAAACTTGCAAGCAGCATTGCGAGGGAGGTAACGAAAAGACTTCCCGCTGCTCCTGGGCTATCCCCAACTTTTTCCGAAACGGTAATAGCATCCAATGAGTCAATCTTGACTTGGCTGATACCATTAACAATATCGTTAAAAGTATCGTATGCTGCCGCACATATATCCACCGAATTTTTAATTAGCCAAATGAAAATCGTTGCATAGACGATTAGAAAAACAATGTCCTTAATAGCCGGAAGTGTTGCTGAACCATCAATTCTTTGAGAGATTTTTATCAATTGAATCAGCATTACCAAACTCAAAATTGATGCTGCCACCGGGACCACAAAGTTCTTATGTACAGTGGTGACAGTTGTATAAAATCCTCCTGTTTTTTTGCCTAGAAGGTTGGAAAAGCTTTTCCCTAGAATGGATTTTGTCGATGTTGTCTTTATATTGTTGATTGAAAGGTTGATCAGACTTTCAGACCAACCTGCGAGGAATGGTGCGGCTCCATGCGCAATGGCGTCTCCTGCATCAGAAAGACGATCACCAACCCATCCGGAAACAGAACCCCAAATATCGAAACCGGAGTCATCTGTACTATCTGCAGCGAGAGCAGGCTGAGGAAACGCTAATGCAATAAGAAGAGGGAGAATTATGAGAATCTTAGCTAGTCTTTTTGCAAGACATAGGCTCCCGTTTTTAGTTTTACTGGGTTTATTGTCTTCAAGCTCGTTCATTTTTCCTCCTTTACATCAATTCGCATTCTTGATTACTCAAATGGTAGATCACGGTTATTCCCGTAAGCTGTTGCTCGTCTGAATCCTCCAAAGAAAAGTCGAGACGATACTCGTTAGCATTGAAATCTGCAGTCAGGATCCCGTTGCAGCTCGCTTTTACAGCCGTCGGATAGAAGAGCGCACACTGCTCACGCACATAATCTTCAATGGTATCCTTCGCATTTCCTAGGATTTCACTCAAACCATCATCGATACCGTCGATATCAAAGGAACCCGCTGCTTGTGTTCGCGTATATTCCTCATTGGTTCCATTGTTTTCCACGTCGATAGACATCTTGAAATACGTGCCGTCATCGTTTTTGTCGACGGTCAGGACATGCGTTTTGTCATCGTCTGATTCATAGGCACAGTTATAGCGAGTAAGGTTCACCATCTCGCCGACATCGACTTTTTCAGTCGATAGACCCTTGATGATAAAAGGCTTTTCAACCTTGTTCGGATTGGCTTCCGGGTCGGCGATGATTATGGATGATTCGGTAAAATAAAGCGTACGTCCGGTGCCACTGTAGGTTGCCCAGATATTGGAAGAGAGTAGAGCGGAGAACTGTGCAGTCGACTGGTCATATTTATCGACAATCTTCTGCTGTGCTTTTGTCAACGTGACAGAACTTTTTTTAATCTGCTTCTTGCGCTCCTTTTTCTTTGCCTTTTGCTCTTGTTTTTGCTGTTCTTGGGTTTGAACAGAGGTTGTATATACACCGATTCCAATCGAGATAGCGCAGAAAATGGCAATTAAAAGTACCGCAACTTTCACGATTCCCTTATGGTCTGTTATTAAAAACCAAATGTCTCGCATGCTTTTATTCCTTTCCTTTTATTTAGATAGATCGACGCCGCCAAGCCATCCCCATTTACATCCTGTCCCTTTTCCATAAAAGCCGACAAATTCTTGAAGGCTCTTGATGGTAATAGGCCCCTCGTTGCTGATGACCTTATTATCGCCGATATAGATTCCGACATGCCCATAAAGACGACCCGCGTCGCCTGTTCCGGGATGTGACACGTCAGCGATAATCATCCCAACTTTTAAATCGCGAACGTTGGTGCTGGTGCAGTAAGCACGACACATGTCGCAAGCGTTTCCCCCAAAGTAACCGATGCCGGCGTTTTGAAAGACGTTTGTGACCCAGGCGGCACACCATCCCTGTCCTGGCGACGTAGTCGTATTTGCGGCATTGACTACATCTTTTTGCCTTCGGGTGGCTTTTTTTAAATCCTGGCCATTTCCGTCAATACCGTTAGTTCCATTACTGGTTCCCAGTGCATCGTAGATACGCTGTGCCTGTGCTAAACGATTCGCATCGGCCGCTTCACTCTCCCCGCAGCGCTCGAACTGGCTTCTGAAAAGATAGACACATTGTTTGAGATCGGACTGTGCACAAAAAACCTTATACTTTGCTTTATTCCAACCCGAACACGATTCAGCGAATTCATCCCAGAACCAGTCGAGCTGAACGGAAAGATCGGACATATCCTTCCCCTTTTGCTTGGCAAGGTTTTCCAATCCGGTCTTACGGCCGCCGAGCCATTGGCAGATACCATATGCTCCCGATGAGGGGTTAATTGCAGTAGGACGGCAACCAGACTCCTGAAACATATTGCCCATGATTGCGGCAATATGGGTACGATCGACACCTTTGTCGATTAGATATTGTGCAATTGTGGCTTCATCACCAGTGAGCGATCCTACAGTTGTTGCTTTGGTTCCGGATATCGTACCGAAAATTAAGAAAAAAATCGGAACAAAGACTACTAATAATAAGGGAATGATTCCAAGAAAACCTAAAAATAGACCGATAGCAGAACTGATACTAGAAAGAGCGAGCCGAATGTCCCAATAGATTACAGACATCGCGTTCTTAACGGTGCTTACGATTCCACTGCTCGTGGAAACGGAACGGTAGGCAGCCGAACGCATGTATTTGTACATCTGCTGGTTGAACTTGTTGCCGGCGCCGGCAGTAAACCGTTTTCTCGAAAGGGCTTTAATTCGCGCGGTTGAGCGTTTTAGCATCTTCCAAGATTTACGGGTGTTGCTGACTGCACCTTTTGCAGAGCTGACAGTCGCTTTGCTTAATCCTTTTGCTTCTTGATAAAGGTTGTCCACATCCTCAAGTTCGGAATCCTTGATGGCAGCACGCTTTGCAGCTCGAAAACCGTCCTTGGCAGCTTTCTTCGCGCCCTTCGCTAGATTCTTTCCGGAACGGGATTTCGTTCCGGAAAGGTCGATATCCTCGCCGTTAAGCCCTGCTTTAAAGGCCTTGGCCGTTGTTTTTGCCGTGTCAACGGTATCTTTCACAAGGTCAGAACCGGCACGCGCGGCGTTTACGGATCCTTTTACAGCCGATTTGCCAGCCTGGTACATCTTATCGACATCACCGAGTTCAGTGCCGCCGATAACCATTTTTTTGGCAATTGCAGCGGCGGAGCCGACAAGACCGGTGTTGACTGCATTCGTCGATTCTGTGCCAACAAGGGAACTCTGACCAGCTCCTCTTGCAGAATCACCTGTGACGAAATCGTCTGCTCTCATCTTGTCAGCTCCTTTCCTTTTCAGCTAATTTTATCCAAGGCGGGATTTTTCGCGTGCTGCAAATTCCTGCATGCGCTTCTTGTCGGCTGCCTCATTCGGGTTCGTCGAGAAGAGATCATAGAGTACGTTACCGGACGGGAACTTACCGCGAATCGGGACACGCGCACCGCCGGCGATAAGCAAACCATCGCCCGGCTCGACAGATTCGTCGATGAACTCCTCTTCTTGTTCGGAAAGACCGAGCAGGCGTACCCATTCGGCGCGGTCGAGCGGTGACTGTTTAAGCAGGAGCAGGAAGTCGGAATTCAGGACAAGATTTTGAGCGGCTTTGTTCTTCAACATTGCGACGGCGTTCTGACTGATACATGTCAGCAAAAGTCCGAATTTTCGGCCCTCGTTCGAGAAGCGGGAGAAGTAGTTCAGAACAGTCGGATAGGCGAAGAGTGACTGCACCTCCTCGACATACAGCCATGTACGCACTCCGCGTTTCGCATTGAAGTACATGCGGTTACGAACCGCCTCGCAGACGTTGATCAGGCCGAAGACGAGCATCGAGTCCGGCAGGTCCTTCAAATTGAAATCCACGATACGAGACTTGAAGTCGACGTTGCTCTGATGGTTGAAGAAGGACTGGGTGCCCGTCACGAAACGCTCGTAACGCAATGCGATGGTCTTTGCTTCCGGCTCAGGTTGTTCAAGCAGCTTATTGTAGAAGTCTTCAAGGAGGGGCGGCTGGTCGCCGCGTTGACGCGCGTCGAAGAAAGCCTCCTGTACACAACGCGTGATGATCGACTGGTCTTCCTCTCCAAGGTCTCGTCCTGCTTCGGCGGCGGAGGCGCCGGCCTGTGCAAGCATGGCATCGATCTTGAAGGCAAGCTGGGCATCAGGGCTGAGGCTTTCGACGGAAACGGTATCGAACGGGTTCAGATAGGTATCCGAATCGACGGCGAAGTTGTATGTTACGCCACCGTAGCGACTTGAGATACCGGTATACTCTCCAGCACGGTCGATAATGTAGATTTCATCTGTCGGGTTGCTGAGAATCGTACCGGTCATCTCGGTCTTTACAGACATGCCCTTGCCGCTACCTGTCTTGCCGCAAACAAAACCCATCGGTGATGCGAGGAGCTTGCGGTTACAGAAAATCAGGTTAGAAGAGTGCTTGTTCTGACCGTAATAGTTGCCTCCCTTATCATCCAGTTCCATTGTTGCAAATGGCATGAGGATGGAGACCTCGGCAGTTGTGGACATGCGGGAAATCTCGCAGTGGTTGTGACCTAACGGCAAGATAGAGTTGAAACCTTGGCGCTGGCGGTATTCATAGGTACTTACCTCGATAGAGTTTTGGCGGGCGGCAGAGATGATGGAAAGCACCTGGTTATCCAGTTGCTTCTTAGTCGGTGCGTATGTATAGAAAAGCCCCGTGAAAACATAAAGACGTTGATTTTTGTTCTGAAGATTATCGATGACGTCTTCGGTCTCCTCTTTAGAGTACTTGAGCTCCTGCGGAAGGATTGAAAAGTCATAGCCTTTCTGAACTGCAGAGCGCTGTTCCTCGATGATCTCCTTATCAATCCAGGCCAAACGCTGTCGCGTGAAAGCGACGGCAGCCGCTTTATCCATAGGCTGTGCGAACCAAGTGACGTTAAGCGGAATCGGTAGCTCGGTGATATCGGAAAGCGCCTGGTCGGTTAGTTCCGAACCAAGCTTCTTGATAACAAGAACCTGACCCCACATATCACCCGTCTTGAAGCAGTCGGCAAGTCCCTCCGGCTTGAAATCGAGTGTCGTCGGTGCGATACAATCCTTTGTCGTCTGCACCATTCTGGCGGAGATATCCCGTCGATAATCGAAATTAAACGGCTTGAGCGGGTTGAGCTGGCTATTCAGAAGTGCCAGTCGTTCCGCACCGTCGAGTACACGGCTCTTTGAACCGATGGATGTGAGAATCTGCGAGATCTGATTTTCGATACGGGTAAGTTTCGGAACGGCATCGTCCACCGTGGCGGCGGAAACTGAAAAGGTGATATACATCTTACGCCGGATGTTTGAAACACCCTGACGCATCTTCTCGTTCAAGATCTCATTGAAGACGGCGGCGTCGTTTGCAGCGTTTACATTCAGCTGGCTGCTCGGATTGAAGAACTTGCGATGACCGATCTGTTCCTTGAGAAGCGGGGTGTTGATGATATTGAATTGTACAAGCGTGTCTGCACCGAACTGGTCGTAGAGACGACAGATCGACGTAAATACGGCTTTCTGGGCATCTTCGCGCACAGAATGGTAAGAAGTGTCCTCGAAACAGATGCAGGAGGAGAACATTCCCTCCTCGACCTCACATATACCGTCTTCATACATGCGGTTGTATCCGATGAATGAAGTGACATCTTTTGCGGTTTTTCGCTTGTAGCGAGCAAATTCATTCTTTTTCGAGAGCTCCTTATCACGCTCTTTTAGTTGTTTCTGAATGGACTTATTGCTCTTTGCGTTCGCCTTGAGCTTGGCATTCGTCTCCTTTTGGAGTTTTTTCATCTCCTTAGCCTTGGCTTTTCTTTCTTTACGGGAAAGCTTTTTCCGTGGCTGTTTATCGAGCATATCGCCGGCGATCCCGCTCAGCGCATCCATATCGACATCAGAGGAATCTTCGACATCGTAGGTATGCGGATAGTTCGTCGGGGTGGCGAATTGCCCATAATCAACAGGAGTTTGTTCCGGTTCCATCTCAGGTACAGCATATGCAGTCTGAGGATTGGCTTGATAGGTATTTGCAGATTGTTGAGGTTGCACGGCCTGTTGGGCAGATGCGGTCACCGGAACGTTGCTTTCATAATCCTTGCGGGCGGCAGCAATCAGTTCGGTTGCCGTGGCGGCGTCGATTTCGCCGGCGGCAACCTTAGCCATGATAAAATTGATTGTATCGTTAATAGATGACTCGACCTGCCCTTGGGCTGTAGGCTTCGAGCCCGTTTGTCCCATCAAGGAACTTTCTGGTTGATTTGTCATAAAGCTTTCCTTTCCTGCTTTGCGTGATCTCATCCGGCGTTTTCACGAACCCGCTCTTAAACATTGACGGTTTGTAAAAAAGTCGATTATCGGAGAGCTGGTGCTGTAGCCAAAGGAGAGCAAATTGCTCGAATGGCAGCCCGTGAGGCTTCCAAAAGCCACAGCACCAACAGGGCAGTGAAACCGCATAGATGAACTCAAGGTGATCGGTCGGATCGATCTTCAAAACGAGATTCATATAAACGGCGACAGAAATGGAAAGCCCTAATGCGACAGTGATTGAGATAAGGGTACGGCCGGTAAGCTTACCGATGACTTTCGGTTGATATTCGGCGATATCCTTATGAATTGCAACGCTAAGCATCGGGCATTTCCTCCTTTAGCCGGCGAAACTGGTGTCCAGGCTGCCGAGAAAAACGGAGGCTGCGATGACGATACCTCCGCCGACGATCATGGCGATGGCGCCGGCGAGCTGGCCGCCACCGCCTTGCATACCGTCTTTAATTGTCATACCGAGATTGACAAGACCGAAAACGATGAGGACGCCGCCGAGAAAGGTGACACCTCCGGAGATTTTGGTCATGATTTGAGAGAGCATACGCTAAATTCCTTTCTTTAAATATTCTTAGATTTCATGAGCTTAATGCCCGGTGTAGCCATACAGCGCCATTGCTGCCGCGACTGTAAAACCAGCTGCAATCATTGCAATGGCTTTAACGATTTCAGGCTGGCGCCTTCCACCGCTTGCCAACGAGATGCCGAGATAGATTAGGCCGGCAATGCCAAAAGCAGTACCGGCGAAACCTATCGGCTGGGCAAAAATCCTTATAAGTTTATCCACCCATTCAATTCCTTTCCTTTTTCCCGTGTCGGTTGCACTGGTTCAGTGTATACCAAACGCGTGAGTTATGACGCGTAGGTAGCGTCTTTTGTCCTAATTTCGTCCATGTATTCCAGGATATCGAACGGCTCATCATACAGACAGCGGTTTTTGACCTGACCCGGCTTGTTTCGACCGGGGTCGAGATAGATGTAGTTAGGGTGTTGCTCGACCGGGTATTTCAGATCTTTAAGCGGATTTGTACCGGCGATGAGCAGGATTGCCTCGCGGCGATTCATCTTGCCGATCTCAGCGGCGTCGATCAAGTCGCGACCTTGGATCTGAATGTTTTTCGAGCTGGAACCGGACTGTCCGCGCGTCTCGCCGAATGTCTTCTGGTTAATCGTCTGCTTGCCGATCATCTCGGAGATTTCCTTGTTGGTGGAATTCGACTTGCCACCTAGGAAGAGAGTGGTATCGCAACAATCGATAATCGTCTTTGCCTTTTTATCATAGCGGCTTTCCAGCTGTGCGACAGACTGGAGGATGATCGAGATGCCGATGTTACGAGAACGAGTAACGGCGATCGTCTGCTCGATATCGGGAATCGTGCCGATATTTGCAAACTCGTCGAAGATGAAATTGACCATGGTCGGCAATTTGCCGTTGTATTTCTCGAGCGCACGGCGGCACAAGATATCAATCGATTGCCACATCATGATTGCGTGCAGGAACGAGAAGGTTTTATCAGTATCCGACATGATGGCGAAGATAGCAGTGCGTTGCCCGGGATCTCCCATCTCGTCAAGATTCATCTCATCGTATTTCAACAGTTCGCGCACCTGCTCGATTCGCATCGGGGCCATGCGCACGTTGCAACTGATGATGATGGACTTCAGCGTCTTGCCGGCGGCTACTTTGAACATCTTATAGTTTGCCAATGCGAAATCCTGATCGGACGTCAATCCACCTTCACGTGCAGGAGACAGGCCGTCATTGTTGCGTTCCATGAGGCTTGACTGCCAAGTGAACTCGTCGGTCGTGTTCTCGCTGATTGCCATTCGGTCTGATTCCGCGTCGGCATAGGAGCTTGAGGTCGACGGGCCTTGGTAGAACGGGTTTCTTTCGTAAACTTTGCCCGTCTCGATCTCATCGAAGATCATGTCGAGCGGAGATTTGAAATTCTCATCGTTTTCCTTGGCTTCTGCCATGGAAAGAAGTGTCAACAACCCGTCCAACGAGTAATCTTCCGGTGGGAACCAGTCTCTCAGCAAGGCGATGAGCGCGGTATAGAGCAGACGTTCCGAATTTTCCCAGAACGGATCTCCGCCGGACTGTTTATCTCCATTGGTATTCGAGATCAGGCAGTTGACGAAAGAAAGGATATCTGCGTCTGTCTTAACGTATTTAAGCGGGTTGTAGTGCATCGATTTATTAAATTCAATGGTGTTGAACGCCCTGATGCGGTAACCGTTGTCCCTGAAAAGATATCCGCACTCTGGAAGGGATGTTCCTTTCGGATCGGTCAGAAAGTAGCTTGCATTAAGCTGCATGAGATTAGGTTTTACATAGTTACGGGTCTTGCCAGAGCCGGAACCGCCGATGACCATGACATTGAGGTTTCGGTCATGTTCGAGGTCGAACTTTGGTTTTTTCAGGGCAAGGCCATAATTTTTCGTGAAGAGAAGATTGTTGGACGGATCCGTTTGATCCTTGAAGGCGACTCCTTCTTTAAGGGTGCCCCATTTCGCAGAACCGGCTTCCTCTCCATAGCGATAGTTGCCGGCATACATGAATGTATAGAGCCAGACGATGAGAACCGTGATGGCGAGTCCGATTGCATACAGCATGGGAACGGATGCCGTTGAGATAGCGGCAGGCGCCGCGACGATCGAATTGACCGTCACGAGCGCCCCGTCGGTAATCTCCATGGTGTTGAAATCAAAGACTTGTCCGAACCGATTGCCGAAGTAGAAGGCAAGAACGGTCAACATTAGAACTACCACGACCTGAATTGGACCCGGAGTTTTCGATTTATTGGACGCCAAGGAGCATCACCTTACCTAGCCTTATTCTCGGAGCCATGCGCATCGCCGTGATCCTGACTGTCGTGGGCATGTGAACGCTCATGATTGCGCTGATCTGTGCTCTTAATGATTTCTTCCTGTTTTTGCTTCAACGGTTTCGACATTTTCTGACCGTTGAAAGCCTCGCTGTTACGGGAGAATTTCGGATCGAGGTTGTCGGCGCGGACCTGCTTGTGATGCTGATTGGCATCCGTGAATAGAAGCTCTCCATCATTGGCGAACTGCACGGCAATGCCGCGCAAATTGCACTGACGGGCGAAATTGTTGAGATTCGGTCGGCCATTTGCATCACGAGACGCCTCGAAGGCATTTCCGACTTTCGCGGAAAGATCCTCCTTCCAGGATTCGACCTGTTTGGTGCGAGAATCTGGATCCATTCCATCGTGACTGCGAATTGCTTCTGCACGATTTGAGATTTCATCGGAATCGAGCATTTTTACGGCATCCGCATGGTTTCCGAGCACTTCGCTCGCCTTGTCCTGAGAAGGATACTTGCCAAGCTGCATAAGCTCATCTTCACCGATAACGCCCTTGTCTTTGAGCATGTCCAGTTGTGCTCGTTGTTCTGGTGTCGCGTAGTTCCTCAGATCGGGCTGGATTGCCATAGTGTCGTGGCCTTTTGCTTCAAGAGCAATCTGCAATTCGCCGATTGACGGGTTTTCCGAAAAGTCTTTCTTGATTTCATCGATCGAAACACCCTCATCGGCTGCCAGAACGGTAGCCGTGAGCTCAATTTGTTCGGGTGTTGCGGGATAGTCAGACCAATCTCGGGCATCGGCTTGCTTTTCATGGTCTTGTCCGTGTTCCTGGGACTGCTCTTTTTCGGGGGTATCGTTTTCGTGCTCGATTTTTTTACCGAGTTCTTGTTCAACCATCTTGGAAAAGGCCATGATTTTTGCAATATCGGAAGTGCTGAACAGAAGATTGTTATCTTCATGCATCGTATCCATGCCCATTTGCTTCATTGTGTCTGCAAACAGCTTTGCAACAGCCGGATCATTAAGGTCAAGTTGACCATAATCTTTTCCATTACGCGACAGGCGGCCGAATGTGCCATCATAGACTTTTTTGAAGACACCTCCGACGAAGTCTTTCATTCGACGAAAGATACCGCGCCTTTGCGTTTTGGTGCCATAGCGGAGATCTTGCTGCTTATTACGCATAAGCTCTTCAAGCAACCGCAAGAAAGTCGCGATGACTTTCATTTGTGAGGAGTATGCTTCCTCTCCCAAATCTGCCATTATCAATCATCCCTTCTGGATGCCTTTTGCATCCTACGGTACTAATACGCAATGATTATGCAATCTGCAAACCATACATCTGGAAATTCATATTACAGCCGTGAATCAATATCTTGATCCGAAATGGAATTTCGGTCATCAGCAGCACGGTCATCCTCGATGGAGCGCCGATTGAATTCATATCCCGATTCGATTTCAGGTGTCGATGGATCGAGGTCCATTCCATCGTGCGACTTAAAGCGAGCGTCTTGCTCCCTGAAACGATTTGTAGCCACGATAGCATCAGCAAGAGTTCTTTGATTGCGTGCGGCGGCACCTTGAACCATTTCACGGCTTGTCATTTTTGTCTCCTTTCTATTTAATGTTCGTCGAGATCACCGTCGTCAAGTACTTGACATGGACGGTCGAAAACGCGACCACGCTCATCTGCCTTATATTGTGCATCAAGACTGTCTTTAAGTGACGTGACCTTATCCGTAAGTCGATCAGACCTATATTGTTCCAGATCATCAAGACTTTCCACTGGCATTGCGGTGTCAACATTCTTGAAGTTCCCGTTCTCCTTGAGAATGGAAACGCGTGCATCGAGATCGTCGTTGCCGCTTGCAATCATGTTGTCGCGGAACTCCCTGTCGAGAGGACGTTCCCAAAGCCTTGAATCGCCCATGATGACGGACTGCACGTTGAATTCTGTCGGTGCGATATCCTGTGCTTTGAGCTTTTCCCGGATATCCTCCTTGACCCATCTGACGCTGGCGTCCTCGATAATCTCAGGGTCAGCAGCCTCATGGGCGCATCCGAGATCGCTGAAGTACTTTCCGTATGACCACGAGGCCGTCGCGCGGTCATAGTCTGTAGCCACGCAAAACGGCTGCGCGTTGCCCGGCTGGAAGAGGAGTGCCGTGCCGTCTTGGAACTGCTCGAGGACGATGTTGCCCTTTGTATCGATAGCGCCTAGGGCATTCATCATTTTTTTCTGCTGGTAATTGCTGCTCATATGATTTCTCCTTTCTTTGGTAGGGTCTTGAGAAATCTTTTGTAAGATTCTACCACTTCACATATTGCACGGTCGGGGGAACGTGGCATTTTTCCGTTCCCCCGTGTTTTCAGATCGTCTAAGCTGTCGCGACCGCTGATGTGCAATGGGTTTCGTAATACTCGTTGGCCCGTTCCGTTGCCTTGCTCCACTCCTCCTTGAGGCGGCTTGCTTTCTCCACGTCAGACGTCATGCAGGCATGTCCCCAGAGTGACCGTGCCTTCGAAACGGCTGCCTCAAGATCCCTGAAGGTCGGATCGGTCGCGGCAAGTGTCAGCCGATCGTTCTTTGCCTCCGTTGCGGCCCTGAGATCCGAATCTTGACCACTTGTAGCCTTGGTGGCTGTCGTTGTTCGAATTACAGGTTTCTTGGCGAAATACGCGAAACCATCGCTTTTGACGAACCAATCTGACAGTTGCTTCGCAAACCTCGGTGAAGGGTTGTTCTGCCGATAGGCTTCCGCATAGTCGATATAGGCCTTTTCGATGGCGGCGGGAGAGTATCCTTCCCCGATTCGCTTGGCATATTGTTTTGCTGCCTCGTTCCGAACGGCTCCCCTTACCGTCTTGATGGACAGGGAACAGAGGCGGTTGAAAGCCTCGAATTCGGAATTTGAAAGGGTATATCCATCAGCGACCGTAGGGAGCGGATCATAGGTGCCGTCAGGCACCGCATCTAACGCGTCCCGTCTATTCGCATTGCGATCCGGCTCGCCGTCATCTCGTTGAGTCGGATCAGTCATTCCCTCGGTGACTTTCCAGTCGCTTGGACCTTCATCAGCGGAAGGATGGGCGGCAGATCTATCTATTGATACTTTTGGATTGATATTAGTATCTATATATAGCTTGTCGCCAGATTGAAGACAACCCTCGTCTTCAGATTGAAGACATGGCTTCAGATTGGAGCCCCTGTTTTGAGCCTTGGCTTCAGATTGACGACAAGGCTCGTTACCTGCTGATTGCTGAAGACGCTCAGACTCAGAATCCCCCTTATGACTCACCATGTCCTCGTTATGGAGATTCGCCACCAAGCTGCTCTTGATTTCATTGCGTCGGTTTGCAATCTCGTCGATTTCCGTCTTGATGGCGATCGGGTTCTGCGGAAGCGTGTAGACAGTCCTTAACCCCGCAGAGGTCGCCGTGGTCTCAATCGAAATGAAGCCCCATGAGACCAGTTCCTTGCGGATCTTGTAGAAACGGTTCTTGCTAATATCAAGCTCTTCGAGAATGCGGGAAGTTGATGGGAAAGCCGTGTCCCCCGCGCCGGCAAATGAGCTCAGGTATCCGTAGAGTGCCTTCGCCTCGATGGATAGGCCCTTTGATCTCATCACGAGCTGCGGCGAGAGTCCATATCCGTGGGAGAGCAGCGCATCGAGCTGCAAAAGGTTGCGCTCATCGATTTCAGTTGCGTTTCCCTGCATTTCCATCATTCCTTTCCTTTTTAAAATTCATCGCTTTGTTGTTATTGTTGATCAGGCGGGTGATTAGAATCTCCTCGGCTTCTGCAGTCGGCACCGGTTTGTCAGGGAAAGAGTACTTTGCGACCCCGCCGCCGGACGTGATCTTGTTCTCGACCTCGATGAGTCCAAACGCTTCGAGCTCGTTTCGATATCGATAGAATCGCGTCTTGCCGATGCCGAGCTGCCTGATCATCTGATAGGTCGAAGGCGGTACACCATCATCGAATGAGCAGAGGTATGCGTATAGCATACGTGCCTCAATCGACAGCCTGTTGTCGTGAAGCACGTATGCTATCTGCGGATTCATCATTTTGTGTGGCATATGTAGAACCTCCTTTTAGGTCTTTCGAACTTTCGGAAAGGAGGTTTGGTCCTATCGAGTGTGGTATACTCGAATCAACAGAGCCGCCTTTGAACCTCGTTGAGAGTTCTCAAAGAAGCTCACTTTCCGAAAGAGTCCGTCCGTTCGCCAAAACTTTGGGACTTTTTCAGCTTACCGGGGCCGCAAGGCCCCTTTCGTTTTTCATGGTATCACACTGATTTCGGGTTCGTTGGGTATTTGAGTATCATCAGGCTCTGGTATTTACAGTAGATACGGTGTTTTCCTCCTTTTTTGATTACTTTCTTGATTACTTTTGATTACCCAGCCCTTTGAACCCTTGATTTACGGGCTTTGTAGCGCCAGCGTCGGGTATATGTCCCGGCAATCGATAATGGCATATTTCCTTGAAACCCTTGATTTATAAGGGTTTCAAGGAAATATTTTTCCGAACAAACTTGATTACTCTTGATTACTCGATAGTTTTTCAACATCGGTGTTGTCATTATTATTGATGGTCCGCTGATTTATTTTTGAAACCATTTCCAGCTTATAGTCTTTAGTGGAAACATCGTATGTGTAGAAGGTTTCATTTACCAGTTCGGTGTTTCCTATCAGTGCACAGCACATAGCTCTTGGGGCGCCAGAGGCAATCAATTCGGAATTTAAGGTTCTTCTCGCGGTGTGTATGCTTTTTGGGTTTGTGAATCCGTCACCAGATGTGCGGGCGATCATATATCTCGAAATATCCATTTTATGAATTCTGCCGTTGGGTCCAGAAAATACAAATTCAGTTAGATAACCATATTTTGATTCTACCTCTCTGACATTTTTTAGAAGCGCGGCGATCTCAGCTGTAAGCGGGAAGACACGTGTTTTTCCGTTTTTAGGAGTTGAGACGAAAAAAGTTTTTTTCAATGCGTTATATTTTTCACTGTGCTGGATGTTGATGCACTGTCTGGTTTCATCTATGTCCTCCCACATCAATCCCGAAAGTTCACCTACACGCATTCCTGTATAAAGTGCGAGTTCGATTGCATATGGTCGAACATCATCAGGATATTTTTTTAGCTTTTCTTTTAAAGAATTCATCAGTTTGTTTTTTTCAATTTGAGAGAACGTTCGTTCTTCAGCAGTTTTGATAATCGGCTGTCTGCATTTGCTTTTCAAGAGAGGATAATCAATTTTTAAACATGGGTTGTTTTCGATTATCCCGTCTCTAATGGATTTATCGAACGTCCCTCTGAAGTAGCCAAGTAGCTCTTTTAACGTTTGATACCGCACGCTATTTTCTTCAAGTATCTTGTTGAAATATAATTCGAGATATTCTTCGTCAATGGTTCTTATATCCCTATTTTCGATATCATGCCCTTTCAAAAATCGCGCATATTCAGTTTTATATCTGTATAAAGTGTTATCACTAACACCTTTTAGTTTTTGCCGTTCGGCCCAAATCTTAAATCTTTCTTTGAAAGATAGTTTTGAATGTTTCATCCAATAATCTATTACTGTCTTTTCAAGATCATCCCTCGCTTTCTTTTTAATTTGTCTTCTTTTTCCTTTTTCCCCTGGAAGATATGTACGGTAATATCCATCCTGGCTATGGGTGATGGCATATGGATGCATCGCTAAATATTCATTTGTTTTCATTGATTCGATTTTATTTACCGCATCTACTATATTCATAATAGCATATTTAATAGTATCATCATATCTTTCAATGTTGTTCATTCTATACATCTCCTCCTTTTTTATTTTTCTTTTCGCAGACATTTACGTGTCGCTTAAAGAAAATGCAAGTCCTCATCTTGATACCACAGTACGCTAGTATCGCCTGAATTATGTCGGGCTCAATCGGCGCCGGCCTTTTTGGAAAAAAGGAAAGTTCCCTCTGGGATCGGGAACTGGGCCTATCCGAGGCATTGGCATTCTATGCCGCTCCTGCGCTTGACCATCAAGGGTGCCTGCGCATCTTTCTGCAACTTTTTCCTCCGCATGCTCCGTAAAAACTGGCAGAAAGACTTCGCCCTTGATTCGCGCCCTCGCTCCACTACGTTGCATTCATGCCCGGTATAGGCACAGCAGAACAGACAAGCTGTTCAGCCTAAATCATTTAAAAATAGGAGGAAAACAAGATGGGAAGAGCGAAGAAAAACGTAGAGGTCGAGGCTCAGGTGATCGCAAGGGGAAATGTCGTTCCGATGATGACTGAAGCGGAGAGTGCGGAGACAGTCCAGTATGTCTCCGACGAGGATGCTGCGAGGGAGGATAGGCTGGTTTCAGAGATCCGGATGATTACGGAACAGACGAAACAGGTCGTCCTGTTCAACTCAATCGAGATCGGCCGGCGCCTGACCGAGGCGAAAGCTATGGTGAAGCGCGGCACGTGGGGAACGTGGCTTAAGGAAAGGGTCGATTACAGCCAGAGGACGGCGAACAACTTCATGAAGATCTATCAGGAGTACGGTCGGAACGGGTTGGCAGAGAAATCGCAAGCGCTTGCGAATTTGAGCTACACGCAGGCTTTGGCTTTGATTGACCTTCCGGAAGACGAGCGTGCGAGATTTGCAGAGGAACGTAAAGCTGGAGAGATGGCGCTTCGTAAGCTCCAGGAGGAGGTGAGACAGGAGAAGGAAAAGGTCACAGCCGTTAAAGAGCTTGCAAACAGGAACGCAGCCGAGGCGGAAGCCAAGTTCGCTGACGAGCTGAAACAAAAGGATACTCAAATGGCGAAATTGACTGCCGAGAAAGCCAAGGTTGCTGCTCAGATCGAGGTATTGGAGAAACGGGCGGCAGAGGCCGAGAAATCCAACCAGAAGCGGCAGAAAGAGGCAATCGGTATTGCCCTTGAAGAGGAGCGGAAGAAACTCGATGCCGCCGCCGAAAAGCAGTCGGAACTGCTTAAACAGATCGACGAACTGAATGGACAGAGAGATCGACAGGTTGCCGAGGCCCGACGAAAAGCCGAAGAGGAGATGAACGCCAAGTTTGCAAAGGAACGTGCCGAACTTGAGGAAAAGGAGAGGGCGGCGAAAGCCGTTGCAGACGTCGCACGGAAACAGATCGATGCCGCCAAACGCCAAGTGACTGAGGCGATCGAGAACAGGGAGCTGACCGGAGCTATTGCGAGAGCCAAGTTCGCAATCGAATCCGCGCTCGACGCATATTCTAGGGCGGCCGACACGGTGATCGAGGTCGGCAGGCTCGACAAGGTGGAGGCGTCAAAACTCCTCGATGACATGGCGGAATCCAGCCAGAGTATTGTGGCGAAGTTCGTGAAGACTCTTAAATCTGAATAGCATTACGGTACTATGCTACCGAGATACCAGTAACCCGTAGTCGGAATGCACAGAAAATGATATATCACAAACCAGCAGGCAGGACGCGCAAAAAGCGTCCAGCCTTGCAAAAGATCGGTGTTATCGGTAGTAGTTTCGTACCGTAGTAGTATGGTATTTACACCACGTATTACACGTGCTATAATTAGAGAAAGGGTAAACGGAAGATGAGGTTTCGGGAGCTTGAAAGGCTGATTGTCGCGGATGGCTGGATTCGGTGTGATGTGAAAGGATCGCACTACCAGTACCGGCATCCGTTGAAGAAAGGGAAGGTCACGATACCGAGGCATGGCGGCGACATTCCGTTGAGGGTCGCGATTTCCGTGCTGAGGCAGGCGGGGCTGAAGTAGTTTTTGATTAAGGAGGAAACGGTATGTGCTATATCTATCCGGCGGTGTTCTATAAAGAAGCGGACGGTCGCTATTCGGTTATTTTTCCAGATCTGAATGATTTGGCGACTTACGGAAATGATTTTGCAGATGCGTTTACAATGGCCCAGGAGGCATGTGGACAGTATCTCTTCAATGAATTGAAGGAAGGCAATGTTCTTCCGGTGGCTTCCTCCATTGAGGATGTCATTGCGGAGGAAGAGGGGGCGATCGTCAATATGGTCGACATCGATCTCAAGGCATTCGAGCGGAAATATGGGGAGAAGTCGGTAAAGAAGACATTGACGATTCCTGGGTGGCTGAATGCATCATGTGAGGAACGCGGAATCAATTTTTCCAAAGTCCTGCAGGAGGCGTTGATTGCCCGCCTTCAGGCAAGATAGGTAGACGAAAGGGCTGATAGCGGTTATCCACTATCAGCCCTTACCATGTCCAGTCGGCTGTTCCGCGATTCAGTCCCCTATCGGGTCGATCACATCAAGTCCGAGATTTCTGGCATAGTCTTCATTTTGCCTACGTTGCTCATCCTCGCTTTTCGGCATTTCAGGAATTTTAGGATCGTCTTCCAAAGCGAGCGTTTTGGTATTGTTCTCCATTGGATTGCCTCCGTGACTGTATTATTGTATGGTAGTATTATACCACAGCGGGATCAGGTTGTACAACGTAACCAAGGGGAGACCGGTTCGCGGTCTCCCCTGCTATCTTTAGGTTTTAAGAGTCGTGTTTCGATTTTGGTTTACGTGTTACGTTTTGTATGTCCTCTCTCTGATATCGAACAGCAGGATTTTTGCCATCAGCTTCGCTTCCAGTCGCAGTTTCAGTTCGTTGTCGCATACGATGGAGACGTTGCCGTTTTCCGCAATGTATTCCCGGCGGCAGAGTGAAAGTATGTACGGTCTGTAATGTCGTATAACCTGTTCTAATGCCTGTGGGTCGCCCTGCGTTGCGAGGACGATGGTTTCGAATGGAACGAGTTTGTTTTTTCGCTTGCTCATCAGTATTCCTCACTTTCCTGTTCGAGCGTCTTTCGCATCATTGCGAGCGCACGTGAGCGATGGTATTGGACATTGGCGCGTCCGGTGCCGAGCGCGTCGCCGATTTCGCGGTCGTTCATCTCTCCGAAGTAGGATAGAAGGATGATCTTTCTTTTTGCCCCGGGAAGGGTCATGAGCGCATCGTATACGCCCTGGTCGCACACAATGAAATGCAAACCGTCTTCCACGATATCCCGTTCGAATTGGAAATACCGGTCTGTCGTGATGAGCTTGTTCAGCTCTTCAGGCGACATCTCTCCGAAGAGCTGTTCGCGTTTCAGTTTGCGTTTACGCTGGTCGTATGCGTCCCTCGCCTCATTTCTGAGGATTACTTTGCAGTAGGCGTCAAACGCGCATTGGTTTGACTTCTCGAAGTCCTTGTCGCTGTTACCCATAGGTTTCACCTCCTTTCGATCTGTCGAGACGGCAAGAGAGGTGCAGTCCGCATCGGCTGGATGGCGGAAAAGGACATGATGTTTTCCGCCTACAACGATGACGAACGCTCTATGTAAAGCGCAAAGCCTTCGGAAGACATATTTGATTATCTGGCTATAAAAAGGCGGAGGCACCACCTGGAAAGGAATCAGGTGGTGCCTCCTCGTTAAGCGACAATAAGACTATAGCACGATTCAACTTTAGTATCATCGAAAATTTTAGTAATTTTTCCCCTTGTATGACAATGTGTTTTCGATTGAGCGATCACTTAGTATGCTACTGTGGTATATTGATATTACGGCACCACGAGAGAAGGGAATAAGAATGATGCTGTATCGATTCGAGGTCGGTTACACCGTTCCCGGGAAAATGGGAAACAAGAATTACGTGACGGCGGTGGCGGCCACCGATGCCGCCCATGCGAGAATGGAGGCCGGGAAGATCTTCGAGGGTTTGAAAGAGGACTATGGCTACGATAAGGCCCTCGGGAAACTGTACAGTGCGAGCGGCATCTGCAAGTGCATAGCAGAGTTCAATGAGCCTGCCGCGCAGATGTTAGAAGCCTAATTGACTGAATTGAAGGAAAAAAAATGACTGACGAAGAGGTTATGGAAGAGCTCCTTAACAGCGATGGATATTCATTTCCGACATGGACGCTAACGCTAGGCCTCCCTACTTATGAGATGCGCGATGTCATGTCGTTGATTGCCAGTGACAAGGGGCCGATTCCAGATGATGCCACGTTCATTTCAGAGTACTTGCATATGGACGGGGCTGTAGTGGAATCTTCGGTTAAAGAGCTTCTTGATCGCAGACTCGTTTACAGGAGGGGTTCATATCTTATTCCTGATTTGGAGATGTGCGATCGAATTTATGAAGCTAACATTGCCGGTAGAAAAGCTAAGGTGGCATTTGATATCGATGAGGCTTCTTGCCCGCCGATTCCCTTGGCTGCCATGCGGGCTGGTGAGGTATATCCGGATTCATCCCTGATTGCCCGACTTGTCCTCGGATTCATTTCTGCGTGGAGCTTCGAGGCAGATTTTTGCCCGTATTGTCAGCACGACATCGCTAAGCTGCTCGGGTTGGACGAGTCGGATGTCGAGGACGCGATTGCCTTTTGGGGTGAAAAGGGTCTGGTTGATCGTGCGTGCGGCCCACTCTTCAACAAAGAGCGTCTGAACGTGAATCTCTTCGCTTGGAATGATCTTTACGGTGCGCTGGACTGGGGGGAGGAATGGGAGAAGTTCGGTTTGTGCTAAAATATCTCTAGGCATCTTTACTCCTATGGAAAAGGCTCTTGTCCTTTGGACGGGAGCCTTTTCCATGTCTAAATATCAGTTAGGTAGCTAAATGTAAGCAGACATCAAATTCGCAAGCGTTTGCGAATTTGACCATTGGTAGACTTTGCATTAGGTGCTACAACCATAAAGATTTTCGACATGAGGGAACCGCCGGTTTAGGATGATTCTCTTATATTTGTCCATTTTCAAAAGAGTCCGCTGACGCGGACAGGGGGCAGGTTTCCGACAAATTCAACAGCGCTACGAGCCTCACCCAGGGACTCTCCGCGCCATTGAAATTGTCGAAAACTCGCCGACTTACTCCGAAAGACCCCAGCCGACGGCTCACGCTTCGCGTGACCGCGCGCACCATCCATAATCCACTGGGAAAGGTATTAAAGAAAACTCAGGGAGATAAGGGTATTAGCTCTCGGTTGAGTGGAAATCGGTTCGGAGAAATCGCCATTCTCGTTAGCCATACTACGGTACTATGGTATACTATAGGTATGTTAAGCGAACGGGAGAAAGGAACCCGAATATGAGCCAGACAATTGATATGCCCAATTATACAATCGAGCTTTCGGACGGTTTGATCCGCCCCATGACGGTTAAGGAATTGGCAGTCAGGCTTGAGCAGATGATGGCTGCCGACAAGGGTATTGCCGGGATGCCTGTTGGCTTGTCTGTCGATTCCGAGGGAAACGGCGTCTATGTTCCCCGTGTTTTTGTGCCGAAGGAGCCCGGGGACGGCAATCCGATGGACGATGTGGTCGGTGTTATTGCCGAAGAGGATCGCGCCTATTATGGTGTTCCCGAGTGCGTTCTGATCGGGTAGAACATTTTTTCTGTGAAGGGATGGTATAAACCATCCCTTTTTCAGGTAAAAGTCGCCTATTTCATATGATATACTACGGTACTATGGTATACTAGTCCTACGTTAAGTGGACGGGAGAAAGGAACCCGAAATGAGCGCAAGTGACTTCGAGCGTTATGAGATCGAGATTGACAATCCGTTGTATCCGATTGCTTTGAAGGACATGAACGAGCCGCCTGAAAAACTCTATGTGATCGGCAACCCGAGTGTGTTGAGTGCCAAGTCTATAGCTGTTACGGGAACTCGGAGGTCTTCTCCCTATGGAGAGGAAGCTTCAAAGATTGTTGCAAATGAAGCATTAGCTGCTTTTGTTCCCGTTATCACGGGTGGTGCTGTTGGTTGTGAGAGCGTTGCTGCAAGGACTGTTCTTGAAAACGGAGGTCTTCATATTGCGGTGGTTGGCACAGGAGCAGATGTAGATTATCCAAGTTCGAATGTCGACATGTTTGAGTTGACGGTCGAAACTGGTGGAGCGATTGTTTCCATTTCTCCTTGGGGCAAAGGACCTACGAGGGCAGGTTTTGCCAGGCGTCGGAAGGTTATCGCTGCGCTGTCACAAATGATGGTGGTTGTGGAAGCAGGGTTCCCATCGGGCGTTTTCTCCACGGCCGAATGTGCAATGGAACTTGGTAGGGAAGTATGGGCATGTCCAGGAGGATTTTTCGCTCCTGAATCGCGTGGATGCAATATGCTTATCGAAGGTGGTGCAAAGATTATTTGCGATTCGTCTTCGATTTCTCGGGCTATTTCAAGTCTTTAATTTTAGAAACTGGGCGTTCCTAGATGGAGTGCCCAGTTTTTCCTCTTAATACTATGGTAGTGTAGTATATTTGGTTTGATATTATGATAGAAGGGAGCCGATATGTCAGATGCAGAAGCATTTTACTGCCTAATGGTCGGATCCCGTTCCTTTTCTGATTACGAGTTTTTCGTAACGAAATGCGATCACCTCTTAAGGAACTGGAAGAACATCATCATTGTTTCTGGTGGCGCATACGGTACGGATGCCTTGGCAAAACGATATGCAGCGGATCGGCATTATGCCTACAAAGAGTTTCCCGCTGATTGGGACACTTATGGAAAACGTGCAGGTTACATTCGGAACCGTTTGATGCATGAGTATATTTCGAAGCATGTAAATCGCGGTGTCATTGCCTTTTGGGATGGAAAGAGCCGCGGAACGCTTCAAAGCTTTTCACTTGCTGAATCTTATTCCAATCCGTTGAGAATCATCCACGTTCCGGTACCATAGATCAGCGGTTCCATTATCTTCAAGATTATGGTATTATGGTATCATAAGGAGAATGTAGACAATGGATAAAAAACAAATATGTTCGAAGTTTGCGAGGGAGATCTGTACGATTTTGCAGATTGAGATGCCCGCGATCCGCTTTGTGTCAATCGACCGACTACGGACTGATACGCAAATTGCCGCTTTGACACCTGATGGCGTACTGATCAGAAATGACATAGGTGTGACGCCTGAATTGTTCTTCGCGATAGCGCATGAGCTTCGTCATGCGTATCAGCTGGAAAACGATCGGAGTTTGCACGATTACCATACAAGCGATCAGTTGGATATTGACGAGTATAACGCCCAGCCGCTCGAGGTTGATGCAAATGCGTTCGCGGCTGTGATCATGGCGGAGTTTTTCGGAATTTCCCGTCAATTTTTAAATATGCCTGAGAGTGTTCGCCAATTGGTTGGCAAGCGTAAACGGCAGATTCAAAACGAACTAATGGACGGGAAGGATTTCTAAACGTAGTACTACGGTATTATGCTATACTAGTAGCTGTAAGCGATCCACAAGAGAAAGGAAATGTAATGGGATGCTTTATGGGCGGAGAGGGAACTGTCAAGATTGACTGGGCCCGCTACAATGATATTCTTCGGAAACTTGGCTTCGATGGGTCATTTCGGGAGCTGATGTGTAGCCATGGTTTTGAGCCGACTTTTGAGGGCGATAGCCTTGTGGGATTGTATCTGCCATACGAAAAACATCCTCTCGCTACGGAGGATTTGCTTGTAGACCTGAAGCCGTATGTAGAGTCTGGCAGCTGGTTTCGATGGGAGTATGAGGACGGTACGGTTGAAATTGAGGATTTCGACAATCCGGAGCATCTTGCAAGGGCATTTGCCGATGATGCGGTCGAGCCTGCAAATACCAATCCGAGTTTTGTATATGCGACTCTGGAAGCATCGAAAAGGCTGGGCGTTGGTATTGCTCAACCGCTTGACGAATCAGGAAACGCGGCCGATCCGTTGGTCTTTATCGGTCTAACCGATTTCGGGTTTTCTTGGAAAGGCACCTATAGCGAGCTTGCCGATCGTTTAGGAAAAGGCGTTGCCTAGGGTTTTAGAGTATAGGGGAAACCGTCCGAATTGAGCGGTTTCCCCTATTTCGAGGTTTTGAAAAATCCGTATCGGCAAATCCGATACTTTTTAATGAGTCCGCTATCGCGGACAGGGGGCGAGTTTCCGACAAATCCAACAGCGCTATGAGCCTCACCCAGGGGCTCTCCGCGCCATTGAAATTGTCGAAAACTCGCCTACTTCGTCGTAACGATAGCAGCCGATGGCTCACGCTCCGCGTGACCACGCGCACCATCCACAATCCACTGGGAATGGTGTAAGAGAGAACTCAGGAAGATAAAGAGGGTCAATTCTCGGTCGGGCCGGAAATCATTTCAGAAAATCGCTATTCTCGGTAATTATACTACGGTACTATGGTATACTTTAACCACGTTAAGCACAGGGAAAGGAACTGATATGTGCAAGCCTATTTACGCTATCGACACGCCCGCTGGTCGGATCGGGATTTTCGAGGGCGATGAGAGTGAGGACTATCACGGCATCAGGATTTTCTGGATTGACGAAAACGATGCGGTGATCGACCTCATTGCCATGGTTGAGGGGGAGAGTGCAAAACACCTTGAGTGCAACTATCCCGCGTTTGTGACTTACGGGTATCGAGCAGATGCAGAAGAGCCGACTCCAGTTCCATTTTTTGTTAAATCGGCTGTTGCTAAAAGCGAGTAGGCAATCTGGCCTGTGCGCTTTAGCGCAATCGAGCAATGAATGCAGTGTAGGTGGGGCGATGTTCTATCTGTTTACAGAAGTTACCTTCGACAACTATCTTATGAAATGCGATAAGGCATTGTCGGATTGATATAAAGACCTTGAAGGGCGATCTGGAACGGTCGCCCTTTTTGATTAAACATTTTCTCATTCTCGCTAATTGTACTACGGTACTATGGTATACTAACCTTACGTTAGGCGAACGGGAGAAAGGAACCCGAAATGGCAACTGATGTTACAGGAGTAGAGAACGTTATGGGGGAAGTCGCCCTTTTTTGGCAGCTTCGCAAGTTTCAATTTATCGAGGAAGCCACTGATTTTTGGATGAACGCTGTTGCTCCGAAAGAGTGCTTCGGTGACGAAGATCCCGACCTTGATACGACGCTCTTACTCAATCAGTTCTTTACTGAATGGCTTCTGTTTGAGATGCCCTATCAGGAGAGCACTCTTGTTGGGATAACGGCGCTGCGTGACGAAATCAGCGCGGAATCGAGGAATGTGCTGAAACAGATTGCCGAGACGCAGCGTTTCAGCTCGTTCAAGATGCAGTGGCTCAATCCAGATACCTCTATGGTGCAGTTGCGCGATGTATATAGCGGGAAATGCTATATCGTGGAAAGCGCACATCTTGCCGATAAGACCGGTTGGCTAGAAGGTACGGTTTCTTGCCGTATTGCCTATGTTGACGGGGGTTGGTGCTGCCCGGGACAGGTGTTTTTGCACGATGGGGCCGATTGGAACGAGGTCGATCAGAGCAATTACGTTTCGGCTGATACATATGGCTATTATGTCGGACTGTGTCGTGAAGTTCTCGGGCGGGATGGAAAATATCGTAAAAGCCTTCGCGTGCACTGATTTTTTTAAAAAGGGGAGATCTCGTTTGGTCTCCCCTATTTTTCATCTATTGATGCATGTACTACGGTACTATGGTATACTAACCTTACATTAAGCGTACGGAAGAAAGGAACCTGGGATGTATATTCTAGTCAACTACACGAAAGAATGGGGAATTGCGGAAGTGGGCAGGTTCGACACGTGGCAGGATGCCGCAAGGGAAATTGCCAAGGGTATTCGAAATGTCTTTGGGATTGAAGTCGATATTGATGAGTTTCTTTCACGAGAGCGAGATTATGATAACGGCGATTATCGCATGAATGAAAAGGGCTGTCGAATTTGGTTTGATAACTATACTTGTTACTGTGAGGGGGATAGCCATAAAGATGAATGGTTGATTTTGCCTGTCTGACGCTTTGGAATTAAATACCAGCAGAGTAGTTTGTGGCGATCGGCAACGGTCGCCCTTTTTGTTTAAGCTATTTTTCATTCTCGTTAGTTATACTACGGTACTATGGTATACTAACCTTACGTTAAACGAACGGGAGAAAGGACCTCGAATATGATTGACGTCAACGAAATCAACCTTGATGCGATCCGCTCGACAATTACGTTTCTATCTGAGAACGAGGAGTACGGGGATGATTGGTCGACGGAGATTGCAACCTTAGATAAGGTGATCGATTTCTGCCTTGAGCATGGTCACAGGGACGAATAGGCAGACATTGGATAGGGCAGCTTATCAGGATGTTCCATCTTACGGTAAGTTTCGGGTGAAAGGCTGATACATGGAAAGGGTAATCGGATATACGGAGTCGTTCTGGGTATCTGCGATGCAGTTTATTGCTGAGTGTACTGCGAAGAGAAAGGAGATTCTTGATGCCGCGAAGGACACAGCGGATGATACAGAGCTTCCCGATATAGAAGCGCTTGTAGATGATGCACTTTCCTTCGGTCCGGACGAGGATGGACTATGTTTCAATTGTTGGGGTGTGACTGATAACTATGAATCCGATCGTCCGTTTGCCTGTGTGGTGATTGATTACGGGGAGGGAATCATTTTAGACGCTGCATAGGAAAAGGGCGATCGGCAACGGTCGCCCTTTTTGGTGGAAAAATCTTATCTTATCCGTAGTACTACGGTATTGTGGTATACTAACCTTATGTTAAGCTGGCGGGAAGAAAGGAACCCGAAATGAAAAAAAGCGTGATGTATTCCGAGACGCGGACGTGGTTTTTCGATCTGGATATGGCAGAGGGAGCGGATCTGGACGAGGTAATGAGTGTCTTGAGGGGTACGGATGGGTTTTATCGCTATGTTGATGATGGCATGTCAGAAGAGATTGAGTGCGAGTGGAGTGACGTGTCGGAGGACTGGAATGGGGACGATGATTCGGATTATACCGAGGAGTTCCGCGAGGTTGCCGAAAGGGAGCTTGATGGGAAGGAAAGGCATATGGTATTGTCTGCGCTCGTGAAAAAGGGCTGATAGTGTAACGATGGACGGCATTTCGGAAAGCGAGGTGCCGTTTTTATTTTTCAAGGCGGAGGATCGAGTGCAAGGGCTTTTCACATCAAAACTTTGGTTTCTCGGCGATAGTACTATGTCGCTGTGGTATTATAGTACTACTACATAATACCAATTCGAACACGGAGATTGCGATGGATGTCACTTGGCTGGTTGATGAATATCTCGGTAATGGCAAGGTAAGGCACGCGGCGTTCAGTTCGAAGAGACGTGCGGTCGAGGTCGCGGAAAGGAGCTGTGATCATTCGAGCAAGGTGATTCTTGTTGAATGGACGTATTGCCGTCCCCTGAGCGCCCAACAGCTATTTCCTGTTAGGACGGATCCTGTTGTGTATGAAAGTTCCTCGGTTTACGCGATTTCCTAGAGACGGAGTTACATCATGAAGGACGTAATCAAGCGCAAGACTGCAATCAACGCCAAGGGCTTTACCGGAGTTTACGGCTGTACGGATTTTGTCGGTGCGGGTCATTCCGGTCGGATTGCAGACGAGAAGCGCAAAGAAAAGCGCCGCGCTAGGCGTTCCGTGAAACAGGCACTTCATCAGGGTGTCTATGATTTTTAAGGGTTTTAGTCAGGCGGTGCTGACAGGACGATTGATTTGTTCCGTCAGCACCGTTTTTTTGTAGAAGGGTAATTCGTACTTGTAATTCTGAAGGATTTCCATCGAGTCCGCTACCGCGGACAGGGGGCGAGTTTCCGACAAATCCAACAGCGCTACGAGCCTCACCCAGGGACTCTCCGCGCCATTGAAATTGTCGAAAACTCGCCGACTTGCTCCGAAAGACCCCAGCCGGCGGCTCACGCTCCGCGTGACCACGGCGACAAACACAAATATTCGGAAGGTTGTAAAGAGGGCACGGAAGAAAGGATTGAATGGTGATCTATAGTGAGTAAGCACTATACCTGCAAACATTTATCGGCGATCGGGCTGTTGCGTACGTGATCTGTTTGGATGTTTCTTTATTTTGGTTCAATTTGATATTTACGGTCTTGGTACTACGGTATTATGGTATACTAGTAGCTGCAAGCGACCCCACAAGGGAAAGGAAATGAAATGTCTATCAACCACGTCACCGTTTCCGGCAACCTCACGCGCGATCCTGAGGTTCGCACGACCGCGAGCGGCAAGCCCGTCATGTCGCTTGGCATTGCCGTGAACGACCGCCGCCGCAACCCCGAGACGGGTGAGTGGGAGGAGTTCCCCAACTTCTTCAATTGCACCATGTTCGGCACGCGAGGTGAGCAGCTTGGCGAACTTCTTGCTAAGGGTGATAAGGTCGTGATCGAGGGAAGCCTTCGCTACAGCCAGTGGGAGACGAAGGACGGCGAGCGCCGTTCAAATATCGAAATCATCATCGAAGAGGTCGAGTTCTTGCGTATTCACGCGTTCGAGTAACGTTTGCAGTGTAGACGGAGCGAGGTTCGGAAATGGAATAAGATTTACATGGGGCGATCGGCAACGGTCGCCCTTTTTGATTAAACATTTTCTCATTCTCGATGGTTATACTATCGTACTATGGTATACTATAGTTACGTTAAGCGAACGGGAGAAAGGAACCCGAATATGAGCCATGCTATCAACTATGCGGTGTATGAGCGAAACGTATCGCGTAAGGCGGTTCTCGCGGAGATACAGGAGGAAGTCATGCATGAGGACTGGCAAGAGGGAGGTTGGTATCCAGACAGTCAGTTAAAGTGGCATGAGGATCATGTTTTTGAAACAAGGGAAGACGCGGAGAGGTTTTTAGAGAGATATGAGGGCGAATATGACGACCATGCTGTGCTGTTCCGCAATACGGATCGCATCACTCTAAAGAAGTCTGCGGAGGAAACCAAGCTTGAGGAACGGCTGAATCGCCTTAAGGCAGAACTATCGGCAATTGAAGGTGGGGCTGCTATCTCGAATCGCAAGTCGGCTTTTATCGGTTGTCCGTCTTGCGGAAGTAAGCTCGAAAGGGTGGGACTTTACAGGAAGTTTGGAAATGTCTGTCCGATTTGCAGTACCGACCTTCGCAGCAAGACCGACCGTAACCGGGTCGCCGCGAAGAAGAAAGGCATCCGTGAGACCGAAAAGCGCTTGGAGCAGAAACGGTATGAAATGAAGGTGAAGGCGTCTAGGAGTGCGCCGATCTGCTGGCTCGTCAAATACGAGTACCATGTCTAATTCAAAGAACGGGGTAGCCGATTATCGGTTGTCCCGTTCTTTTTTAGGAGGTTATAACCTGATTTTTCGTTGGAAATTAAGTTCATGAATGTCAGTACTACGGTACTATGATATACTTTAATAACGTTAAGCGAACGGGAGAAGGGAACCAGAAATGACAGAAGCAGAACTCCGCGCTATGATTGATGAAGGTAAGCCACTTAGCGAGATCGCATCGGAAATGGCAGATGGGGAGTATGACGTTTGCAGTCGTGAAACCCTCTTGAGCTATGCGATTAGTGAGATCGAAAACGATAGGCTGTTTCTTGCACGTCATATTCTTGACGCGGTGGATAGTGGCGAGTATGCAGATTTCTATTTCTATGACATAACGATGGGAACGCTTGACACGCCCTTGGCGATTGAGGGCATCGGGGATCTTGTTGACCATATCGCCGAGTAGTTGAAATAAAGGGCGATCGGCTGCAAACACCATTTGCTATTGGACGCGAAGAACCCGTATAGCAATTTATAGGTTAGTGATATATAGAACGGAGAAAAAATGCTTGCACACATTTATCGTGCGGATGGGCGAGAGGAAGATATTGAACTCGATTATTGCTACAGTGACGAGGAAGTGGCTATTGCCGTTTGCGAGGACGGGGACTTTGGTAGCGGCGATCGGGCTATTGTGTGCGTTACCAGATGGGATAGCACACGGAAGCGGTTCATGCACCGCATGGTTCGTGTTGCGGTAAAAGGCAATGAGATTCATCTTGTTTCCAATACCGATGATCGTTTTGTTGGCACGCTTGAATGATAAGGTTCTTAAATAGGCATCCGGTTGGGTGCCTATTTATTTTGGTTCAATTTGCTATTTACGGTCTTAGTACTACGGTACTATGATATACTTAAACCACGTTAAGCGAACGGGAGAAAGGAACCCGAAATGGCAACGGTAAACGACAAGATTAAGAAGATCCTCGCTATGATTGACGGAGCCACAACGGAGGGCGAAGCACGAGCGGCATCCCTTGCGCTTCAGCGTCTTCTTGTAGCCAACGACATGACGCTTGACGAGATTGCATTATCCGATGATGCACCCGAGATCAATGAGACGGGCGAAGATGTCGGTAAGCGCGTGGCGGTCTGGGTGAAGGCGTTGGCTTATGTCATCGCCAGCAACTATCGTTGTGAGTCCTATTTTCATGTACGCCATGAGCGTGATTTTTGGACGAATCGTCAAAAGATTACGAGCAAGCAGGTTGTTTTCGTTGGCGAAGCAGAGGACAGCGTGGTCGCGGCAGGCTGTTTTCGTGCCACTAGGCACGCAATCGAGAGGTGCTTTACGTCATATGTGGAGCGCCGTTTCCATGAGACGGGAGTGCGTATCGGAAAGCAAAGCGGAAGCAAGAACAGCTATTGTCTCGGTTTTGTCGAGGGTTTGAAACAGGCTTACGGCGAACAGGTGGCGGCGGACGAATCTTTCGCGCTTGCGGTTGTCGTTCCCGAGAGTGTCACCCGTTTCATTAACGAACAGCATGACATTAAGACGGAGCCGAAGCAGCGCTATATCGTCTCGCAAGATACATCCATCCATGATGCAGGAGCTGAGGATGGATACGGTTACGGCAAGGGAGACCGAATCGCCGAAGTAGCCTAACTGATATAAGGGTAGAGGGGATCGCCCCTCTACCCGATTATGTTCATAGGAGGTTTTCCTATTATGGGAGTTTGCAAGTATCTCGATCTTTCGACCTCGCATCTAAGCGCAATGGGGAGACTGTTTCTCGCTAATCCGGAGAAGTTCGAGAAACAGGGAGAGGTAGTTGTCTGCCCGAAAAGCTATGGGTGGATTATTCTCTACTGGGAAGATGTTTATGGGAAGGGCATCCCAGGCTGCCTACAGGACATTTTCAGGTTAGCGGATAAGGAAAATTGCAATTTAGTGGTTCTCGATCGGGACGCAGACGTATTGCCGTCTTTGCCTACATATAGTTGGTAATTATGCTGGGCGATCCGAATAGGAGCCCAGTTTTTTTGCGAGTCCGCTAGCGCGGACAGGGGGCGAGTTTCCGACAAATCCAACAGCGCTACGAGCCTCACCCAGGGACTCTCCGCGCCATTGAAATTGTCGAAAACTCGCCGACTTACTCCGAAAGACCCCAGCCGACGGCTCACGCTTCGCGTGACCGCGGCGACAAACGCAATTACACGAAAGCCTTCAAAGAGACATCGAGGAGACGGAAGGTCGGTTTTAGCGGCCTGAGCATGGAAATCTTGTTCACGAAGATCATTTTACCGTTACTGGTATTACGGTACTGTGGTATACTGTAGAAACGTTAAGCGGACGGGAGAAAGGAACCCGAAATGTACGAATTCGGTCACGCTACCATCGGTATCCCAACTTTGGGTCAGCTTCAGACGGCTGTAAAGGCTCTGGGATATGATGTTTTCGACTGTATTGACCATGCGAAAAAGGCTGGTGTGGCGGATTGGATGGATCCTGATGCACCCCGTTATGCCCGTGAGTTTGTTCCGTTCATCGAAGAGGTCGCTCCGAAGGGAAAACTATCCCTCGGGACGAAAGTTTGGTTCAAGTGTCTCAACTATAGCAGTGGCACGCGCCACGGCGCGTGCGGCGCTATGTGTTTCACTTGGGGAGATAAGTCGCATAGCTTGACGCTTAAACATAATGATCCCAACTACGATCACGAGTGGGTTGTAGTGATGGACAGCACCGAGCGCGTGGAGCGACTGAAAACGTCAGAGGAAAAGAATCTTCCAAGCCTTATCGGACACATTCCAAGCGAAAATGACAAGTACACCTTTGACGAACGGACGCAAACCGACAGGAAGATCTTCGAGACCGATGATTTCGATGATCTCCTTGACTGGTTCGAAGCCGATTTTTAATTTCAGTCTGTGTATCAAGGCATCTTCAAAAATGAGGGTGCCTTTTTCGTATTCTCAGTCTTGGTACTACGGTACTATGGTATACTAACCTTACGTTAAGCGGACGGGAGAAAGGAACCCGAAGATGCCGAACTGGTGCAGCACTTCTCTTGAGATTGAGACGGGAACCGAAAGGTTAGCCAAGAAAGTCTCGGATAAGATTGAATCTTGGTGTCATGAATGCGGAGTAGAAAACGGATTCGGTGATAGCTGGCTCGGGAATATAGCCGTTAATTCCAACGCGTTTCCAAAGTATTCGGATGTCAGTTGTCGAGGTACGTTAGAGGATGTGTGGGCTGAGGGGACGAAAGTTCATTGTATTGTGTATAGCGCATGGGAACCGCAACTGGGAGCGATTGTACGTGGGGTGAACCATGCCTTTCCCGAGAAAACTTTTGAATATCATTACGATGCCGAGGAACCAGGCTGCTGTTTTTACTGTACGAACCGAAGTGAACTAGTTGGTCAGTATCACGTTGATACTTGCGGCATTGAAAATGAAGCACTGCTTGAACAAATCGGTGACGGGCAATATGATGCAGACCGCAAATGGTTGACTGGTATATTGCAGAAGTTTTATCGGTCGCATGAATCACTGGAAATCCTCATAGATCGTGTTGCGGAGGAAGAGGGGGGATGTATCACTCTTTGGGAGTATGAACCGATTGATTCATACATAGAATAAGTGGATAAGCTGGGCGTCTGCAATTTTGCAGGCGCTCTTTTCAGTACGGGGAAAGTTATTCAATTGTTCGATTTTACCAAGGTGGCGCTGTCGTATTGTGGTATGATAGTATCACGTTAAGCCCCAACAGAAAGGAACCAACAATGGGTACGCGCGGTCTGTACGGATTCCATAAGAACGGGATCGACAAGTTGACCTACAACCATCTTGGCAGCTATCCCGATTCGCTTGGGAAGAAGATTGTCGAGTTTTGCAAATGTGCAGGCAGGGACGGAATGAACTCCCTGTTTGACCATATTGAGCTGGTGTCTGAGGATGCCAAGCCGACCCAGAAGCAGATCGAGTATTGCATGGCGCACGATTTGGGTGTTGACGGTGGCGACTGGTATTGGACTTTGCGTCCAAACCAAGGTTGTCCCGAGAATTGGTTGCCCTTTATTGATAGCGGATCGAAGGTCTACATGATTGACAACTCGTCTTTCATTAAGGATTCGCTGTTCTGTGAGTACGCATATATTGTCAATTTAGACACGGATCAGCTCGAATTCTATTTTGGTTTTCAGCACAAGCCTGACGAGACGAACCGTTACGGATGTGAGGAAAATCGGGGGTATTATCCGTGTCGTATGGTGGCGTGTTTTCCTCTTGACGTCATTGCCCATGGCACGGTGGAAGAGATCGTCAAGCAGATGAACCGTGCCGACCATCAAGACGATGAAGAGGCGTAGTGACCGATAGCGCCCAGATTATGGGCGCTATTTTTATTGATGGATTGAGGGAAAATAAATGCCTAGCGTTGTTATTGAGCTTGTGAACGGTTCCATCGCTGCCGTTTATGGTAGCGATCCTGATATAGAGGTCACAGTCGAGAACGGAGATATAGAGCTTACGGATGAACAGGAGAGTGATATCGAGCTGAAAGTAGCGATGCATCCGTTCATACTCTACCGTAAGGAAGATTAAAGAGAAATCTGAGGGCGATCGGTAACGGTCGCCCATTTTTGTATCGGTGATGCCGATTTTTGGTGAGTCCGCTATCGCGGACAGGGGGCGAGTTTCCGACAAATCCAACAGCGCTACGAGCCTCACCCAGGGACTCTCCGCGCCATTGAAATTGTCGAAAACTCGCCGACTTACTCCGAAAGACCCCAGCCGACGGCTCACGCTTCGCGTGACCGCGCGCACCATCCGTAATTCACTTGAAAATCTTAAAAGGTACACCAGGGAAAAGGAAGGTCGGTTTTAGCGACCTGAACAGGGAAATCTTTTCAGGAATACCGGTTTTCTCAGCGATGCACCCCTGTCCACTATGGTATACTATAGGAACGTTAAGCGAACGGGAGAAAGGAACTGAAATGGGTTATTACGTTCGCATCGAGGAAACTGCTTCGAACTTCAAGATTAAGAAGGAGAATTTCGAACGCGGTTATGAAATCGTCTGCGACCTCAACAGGCACGACTACCTCAAGCACGGCGGGAAGTTCGGCGGCGACCCGACGCCTAAGCCTGCAGATTCCAAGTCGTGTGCCGGCAATCCAGACGTCTGGTTCTCGTGGATGCCTTGGAACTATGACGAGCTGTGCGGCAATCTTGTTGAAGTTCTCGAAATGGTCGGTTTCGGGGTCGAATTTGATGATGCCGGAAACATTTCCGGATTGTCGTATGACGACAAGACGGGGTGCGAGAAAACTTTTCTCAACGCCTTGAAGCCCGTTATCGAGGAAGGGTCTTATCTCACGTGGGTAGGCGAGGAAGGAGGGGAATGGGGAATGGTTTTCTAGCCTGTCGAGGAAAGGGCGACCGATAACGGCCGCCCTTCTTTGTATCGGCGATGCCGATTTTTGGTCGAGTCCGCTAGCGCGGACAGGGGGCGAGTTTCCGACAAATCCAACAGCGCTATGAGCCTCACCCAGGGACTCTCCGCGCCATTGAAATTGTCGAAAACTCGCAGACTTGCTCCAAAAGGCTCCAACCGACGGATCACGCTTCGCGCGACCGCGGCAGAAAGCAATAGAGGCTGGAGGAAATGAAAAAGGATGATCATAGAGTACATCGCCTGTCGAAGCAGACATGCCCTCTGGTCTCCACTGGGAAGCGGTAAGGCGGTTCCGTTTCTTTCATAGCTGATCATCGGGCTGTTAGCAGACAGACGGAGCGCCAATTGTTTATTTAGAACAGTAGTACCATGGTATTGTGGTATACTTTAGTCACGTTAAGAACAGGAAAAGGAACTGGTATGTTTACCGAAAATACAGTTTGGAAAGCCGTGGAGCGGCTGATCAACGCCAATGCCGATAACGACAGCGATGGACTAAGTCCGTACGAATCCGGCTATATCAACGGATACAATGACGCTTTAGTCGATTTGCTCAATGCGCTGAATATTGAGCATGATTTTCACCATTTTGATTAGGTTTCTGTTGCGGGACGATCGTAATGGTCGTCCCGTTTCTAAGCAGATACTTTTTCATAGTGCGAGCCGGTACTACTGTACTATGGTATACTATACCTATACGTAAACAAGAGAAAGGATGTGGCGATGGGGACGAATTTTGCGGTCGCGCCCGGTGAATATCTACAGGAGTGGATCGATGGCAACGGAATGTCCGTTGGGGAGTTTGCGGTAGAGTTGGGCGTTACTGTTGCCGAGATTGAAGATCTCCTGACTGGAAAGGAAGCCATCGGAAGGGAAATTGCCTGTCAGCTCGAACGGGTCACCTCTATTCCATCTGACAGCTGGATCCGGTTCGAGCTGAAATATCGTGAGAACCTGAAACGGATGTCCGTCGGATCAGAGGAATCCTGCACTTCCTCCATTCATGACGAGCTTGCGAGTCTTTTCAGGCAAGGAGGTCGGTCATGGGTGCCGGTTTATCTACTGATGAGGGACGTGTCGGAAAACGAGCTGTATAAACCGGAATACAGTTCATTTTCCGCTTGGCTTAAAGACGAGGCGGCACGATGCGGCGTAACGGAGACCTTGTTGTGGCAGCGCAAAAGTGCCGGCGATTTCTATCATGAGTGGTCTAGCGGAAAAACAGGTGTACCGAGTCTCGAAGATGGAAAACATCTGTCTGAGCTAAATCTTAACCTCGTGCGCAAGATTGCAAAAATCGATCCTTCCCGTGGCGACGAGTTGATGTATGAAATGATCGCAGCTGGTTTAAGCACGAAGATGCTCCGAAGTGAATGGCGAGCAGTCAGGAGCCATGAGGACGGCAAGGGCATCGGCGATGCTACGAAAACGTGTTATGCCGATGCAGTTGGAAGAAAGATTTCATGCTCCGATTCGGAGACTTTCGAAGAAATCGTTAATATCCTGCGATCCGCAGGATATGAGGTTTGCGGCGTTTAGCGAAAGGAAAGTTGATATGGCCAATTGGATTAAAGCCATATATTTCGTAGTTATTTTGGCTTGGGTGATTTACGTGTTGAGTGACGATGCAGTGAAGTACAAGTCATTCCCAAGGCGATTCGGTCTGTCTGTCGCCCTGACTGTCATCATAGGATTGGCCGGCTTTGCTTTATGGCATGCAGCTGTTCCTACGAGTATCAAATTGCTCAGCGAAGATTCCGAGGTCGCTGAGAGCCATTCCCTGGCTTCGCTCAAGACCGGATCTCACCTCGACGGCAAGGTGGCGCTCTCCTTCGGCTACCTCACGGAACAGGATGAGTACGTCGTGATGATGAGACAGGATGATGGAGGCTATCGTAGAAAGAGCTACCCTGCCGATGGAACGGTGGTGTATGAGGATGCGGAAGCCGATGATGCGAGAGTCGAAGTAGTCGATCAATATGTGGTCATCCGTGAAACCCACGAGTTTCCTATAGTAGGTGAGTGGACACGTGATCGGCGAAAGTTCTTAAAGTGCGAGATACGTATCCATGTCCCCGCGGGAAGCATCGCACAGGGCGAATATGACATTTCCTAGCTATTTGCAAATGCAGCAGAGTCCGTAAAATAAAGATTTTGAATGGCGATCGGTGACGGTCGCCATTTTTGTTTAAACTATTTTTTATTCTCGTTGGTCATACTACGGTATTGTGGTACGATAGCCTTACGTTAGGCGGTTTACAGAAAGGGTTATTCCATGTCCGATAAGTGCATTTTTTTGGAAACCATGTTCGATGACTTCACCCCAGATTCCGTGAGTCGTGAGGAGCTGATTTCCATCCTTCTCGACGATCTTATGGTTGTCGCAAGGGATAACCTGTCGATCGAGTATCTTGAGAATGGCGGGGATGAGGAGGAAGCGCTCAAGTCGTTCAATGTTGAGATGCGCAAAAACCTTGAGAAGCGAATCATCGCGTAGTTAAGCACCAAGTGCCCGGCGCTAAAGTATCTGGTGTCTGGCGCTTGATAGCTTGGAGAAAAGAGACAATATGGCACAGAAGACTTTTTTCGCTGTCAAGGATTTAGATGGCGATGGGAAGCACTATTGCGCGGTTGCTTTTGAGAGCAAGTTGGCGCGGGAAGCTTTCTGCGAGCTGAATGGATATGAACCGGTTTTGGTCAAGTGGGCGATTGATAATCTTGCTGTGAGTGTCTACAACGATATCCGACACTACCCGAATATCATCGTAGACAACTCCTTGCGCAAACCGATCGGGTTTGTTCTCGAAGACGGTTCGATTAGCTAGGATGCGGCACGGTAGGGTGAAGTTGGTGCGTTTCACTACGTACATATTTGACCTAGCTTGTGAAGGGGAAGCAGAAATGCATCCCCTTTTTTTAGAAATCAATCAGCGACCGTAGGGAGCGGATCATAGGTGCCGTCAGGCACCGCATGAATAGCGTATTGTAAGCAAATCGCCGTTCGCATCGCTTGCTCGTGACGTTCAAGGTTTGTTGCGGAGAGTTATCAAGTATGATTTTCAACTTTTTCTGCAATAGTACTAGGATACTATGGTATACTAACCTTACGTTAAGTGAACGGGAGAAAGGAACCCATGATGAACGGTAAGCATCGCGCCCCGAGAACGTATACGCATATTGAGAAGATTCGTATCATGAATGACGTTATCGTATTCATGTTTGGATGCATGACGCTTGTCTGCGAGATCAGGGTGGGTAGTTTCCTGTTTTTCGAGATGAATGTGCTCCTACTTCTTCTGGGAACGGCCGAGATCTGCCTTGCATGTTTCATGTACTACCAGGAGTTTATGCTTCCCGAAGTTAAGGCGTGTCGCGAGCGCGAAGCAAAGCGCCGCGCCGAACGCCTTATGCGTCAGGCTGAACGCGACGTCCGTAAAGAGTGGGCCCTCTACGACAAGTAAGGCTCTGAAGAAAGAATCGATTCAAAAAGGAGTTCGGGCGAGCGGGCTCCTTTTTCGTTAACGATATATTGCACTATGGTATATTGGTACTATCCGATTATAGGAAAGGAGCTTTATGTATGGAAAGCGGTTTGTGACCGGTGATCGACAGAAAGCCTGCCTGTTTGAACAAAAGGGTTCATATATGGCGAGCATCAAGGATTCAAATGGGCAATTCAAGACGTTGCAGCTTGGAACCAATCGACCCGTGGCGTTCAAGCAGTTTTTCGCTGCCGCGTCCGCTGCCGGATACGACATGCGGTCCGTTGCCAAGGAGCAGGGAGTAGATCCGGAGGTGAAGCTGAATCGAGAGCAGCGCCGGAAGCTTGAAAAGGAAAACCGCCATATGAGCAATAAGGCAAAGAACCGAAAGCAAAGTGAAAGGCTGCCTGAAAGCGAAATGAGCGGACGGGAGGCACAAAAGCAACCTCCTGCTCCACAGGAATCTGAGGCTCTATGCGTGCTTGAACATGGGCGCTTGACAAGGCACCAGACGTCTCACGGTAGGTTTCTTTTCACCTACGCCCCGGCAGACGGCAGTGACGAGGTTGTCAAGAGTGTACGCGGTCGGCGCTCTGAGATCGTCGCCAGTTTCAATGAGTGGTACGCGGAGCAGGAAAAAGTTCATGAAGAGTCGCCCAAATGCCCCGCAAAAGTCTCATACGGACATGAGACCGATTCTGTAAGTTCAGATGAGAAAAAGGAGAATTCCGTTATGTCTGGAAAAGAACGCAACGACACGGAAAACAAGATCAACTCGGCAGACGAGACTGTGTTTTCGATTATGGCAAACGGTCCGGAAAGTTCGAAGCCGATCATGGCTTTCCGGAGTAGGGAAGATGCAGCTTATTTTCAAGAGTGCCTTCAGCAGGCGGCGGGAATAATGGGAGGGGATACCACCTACAGTATCGTAGATCTCATTTTAAAGAATTGAAGGAATTGGGGGCGGAAAGGGCAACCGCCGCTCACCCTCTGTCCCGGCAAGGCGGAGGCTTCGTATGGAACGGAAAAGAAAGCAACAGCTGTGCTGGAGACAACCGGATTGGATTCAACCGTCCTTGATGCGGGTATAGCCGCACAGCAGCTTCAGCTGGTAAACGCGATCGTAGATGAGGATAGACAATACGCGACACGCTTGACGATCACCAGAACCGATAATGAAAATGCCAGTGAGTCGGTGATCTCGACTGTCATCTCCTGGCTAATGAAAAAAAAGGTTCTATCGAAAGAGCACTGTGATTCTTTCCGAGAGGGTACCTATTCGACACCTGATGGTTGGAATGGGACAACTGAACTTGAACAGGGAAAGACCGCCCTTGCATCAAAGCGGAACAGTGGCGTCCCGGGCTGTGTCGTGTGGGCGATGGAGCTTGATGAACAGGATCACAGGCTGATCTATGGCCGTTGGCATACGAGGATCGGTATTATCGGAAATGCCGATTCCTGTATCGTCAACATCCAATTGAGCCGTTATATCGTCAGGGGGTTCATTGGGGAGGCTGCGCCGCCGATACCGTCTACGCCGCGGATCGTGAAGATGCTTTTTAGCGATGAGGCGAATGTCGTTCGCGTTGGCTCGACTTTTTTGAACGATAAGCCGATATACCTGACTTCCGAGACATTGACGAGCAAGTTCATACCGGATCTGACCGATCCGAATCGAACTCTTTCCTTGATCTTAATCACCACCGACGAAGAATCGAAACTGCCGGTCAGGAACTTGAAAAATCTGACCAAGCAGCTTTTCGGGATGGCAGATATATATGTCCTTGACTGGCACGACCGTGCCCTTATGGACACTTATCGAGAGGCATTTCTGAAGAACACGCCGGCTTATGATTACGGCATGGAATGCTCAAGCCTGAAGATTTACTGCAAGTCGGTCGATCTCACGGTCCCAGCTGACAATGAAATGGGGATGGCTTATGCCAAGTATCTGATCGATCGATATACGCGGCACGGTGAAAACCGATTCATAAATGTCCTTCGTCAGGGGATCTGCCGTGCGAGCGACAGGGTGGCTGGGGATATCCTGAGTATCGCCGATGTCCGATGGTTAGATGGAATCGATGAGGCCAAACGCCTCAGTTCACGGATTAAGAAGCTGAAGCAGCGGGTGAAAGGCGATTCCGGTGGAAACGAAACGGTCGATTCGCTTCGCGATGAGATAAGCGGTCTTCAAAAGGATATCGCGGACTGGGAGGAAATTGCGAGCGAGCTGGAGACTTCGAATTCGGAGGCGGCTGCAAAAATCGACATGCTCACGCGCGATGCGATGCGACTTGAAAACGAGAAGAGGGCCGTCGAGCGTAAGCTCGAAATGACGGAGCTCGAGCAGCTAAACGCCAATGCGTTGAACGGCATCCGCAAGGCGCTTACGGTAGTGCCTGAAAACCTTACACAGCTACTTGATTTGGCGAAGGTGCTCTATTCGGACAGAATCGTGATTCTTCCCGATGCTTACAGGAGCGCCAAGAAATTTGACGGCATTTTGACGGAAGAGTGGGAAATCTTGGTTGCCGTCGCGACGACGCTCTGGGATCTATGTTTTAAGGAGACGGTGAACGACAGGCTTGGTTCTGAGTTCAAGAAACGGACCGGATATGAGCTGGCTCGCGGGGAGTCTGGAACGACTTGTGCCATGCCCAACTTGATGAAGCTCCGCAAGCGGATGTACAAAGGCAATGAGATCGATATCTCGCCGCATGTCAAGGGAAGGAACATCAAGGCCGCCTTCCGGCTCCACTTCTATATCGACAGGGATGAGGAGAAGATCGTGATCGGCCACGCGGGGGAGCACATGGATACCGCAGGGACTCCACGTCGATAACCCCCCTTTCACAAGAAGGTGCAATCTGTTAATTGTCCAGATTGTACCTTCTTTTATGTTTCTGCGTAGCATTATGGTATACTAGTACCATGGTTACATGAGCACGAAGGGGATTGAGATGCCGAACGAACTGGAACTGTATCCACATAACGAAAAGGCGTATCGCAAACTACTGGATATGCTGTCTGAGACCAGGCGTGCGTGCATCATTCATCCTACCGGGACAGGCAAGGCGTTTATAGCATACCGTTATGCCTTCGATCATCCGAAGGAGCGAATCCTCTGGATGTCACCCTCGACCTATATCGAACAGGAGCAGGAAGCTTCCATCAGGCGTGAACTGCCGAATTATGAATTCAAGAACATCGAGCGCATGACGTATCAGACTGCCATGCATCGAGCGCAAAAGGGAAACCTTGATATCCATGCCGATACGGTTATTTTCGATGAGTTCCATCATACGGGGGCACCGCAGTGGTCCCGTGGTGTTGAAGGGGTCATCGAATGCAATCCCGACGCCAATTTGATCGGGTTGAGCGCGACTTCGATTCGATACAGCGATAGTGGTCGAGATATGTCCGATGAACTTTTTGATGGTCATATCGCCTCATATATGTCGTTGACGGATTGCTGGGTTCTCGGCATCCTGCCTGTCCCGACGTATGTAACCGCCGGGTACAGCATCAACGGATACATTGAAGACCTCGGTGAGCGCATCGCAAAGGAAGAGAGTGCAGGCAGGCGGGCAGAGTTGCTGGCTGATTTTAACGAGCTGAGAGATTGCGCGAGCAGGGCAGCGAACCTTTCGGCCATTTTTCAAAAGTACTTTGAGGGAATAGAGAAAGTGATTGTTTTTTGCCCGAATGTCTTCGAGCTGAATGAAATCGAGAAGATGTGCCCGCGGTGGTTTTCCCGAGTAAACGGTAACGTTCATACCTATGTTGTCCATAGCTCGAATCCCTTCGGGACGAGTGAATACGATGGATTCAAAGAGGACGATGATGAGACCGCAATCAAGCTTTTGCTTTGCGTCAACCAGCTTAACGAGGGGGTTCACATCAAGGGCGTGGATGCCGTCATTATGGTACGGCGTACCTCGTCGCCGACGATTTTCTATCAGCAGCTTGGGCGTGCATTGACCGCCGCAGGCAACTTCGAACCGCTGGTTATCGATCTAGTCGATAATTTCGAGATGATCGGAATTGAGCAGATCGTAAGCATGATGTCGGAAAGCTACGCCCGGCTATCTGGAGAAAATGATCCGGAAGAACTCATTCCGCCTTCAGCTTTCAAGGTCATCGATCATGAGAAGGACGCAAGGCATTTGGCAAAAAACCTTGAACGACGGCTCGCATTAAGATCCGAGAAACTGACAATTGATGAGAAGATAGCGCTGTGGAAGGGGCTTTAGCAGATGACTGACGGGAAAAAGGACCAGCTCAAACGGAAAAAGACTCTGGAATATGAGCTTCGCCGCCTTTATCGCGCGGGAGAGCTGACCGAGCAGCAGATTGCCGAGTTGAAGGAAGCCGAGTTTCCATTCGATACTCCTGTTCGCAGAACGGCAAAATCGGTTGTTCGAATCGACGATGGCAAGAAGTGGCCGAGCTGTAGTGCAGCGGAAAAAGAGCTTGGGATCACCCAGGGCTGGATGTCGGATGTGTGCAATATGGCCCAGAACGGCAAATGGGTCGCGATCAAAAATCAGTTCTATTGTTTTGAGTCGATGTATTCGCCGGATATGGATCTGACAGAGATTCGAGGGCTTGCCGGATGGATCGTCATATTGGAAACGGGGGAGATGTTCCCGACTACGGGCGCAGCGGCAAAGGCTGCCGGCACAAGCAGGTCGGTAGTTCTAGACCATGTGAAAAACAAGGTCAAGCCTCAGAATAAGAGGTTTTCGTATGTGAGGGATTGGGACGGGAAAGTAGGAAGACTTGTAGATTTGAATGTGCAGATGATTTGTCTTGAGACGGACACCATCTATCACAGTTATGACGAGATCTGTGCTGCAATATGGTCCGATGGATATGACTGGGCAACGCGAAAAGAGATTGTTCAGAAGGTCGGAGATGCCATACGGCATGGATGCCCTGCCTTTGATATGCATTGGGCAAACGGTGAGAACCTTGAAGAGAGAAAAGAAGCCTACATGGAGGAGAAAAGGCTGTGCGCTCGTCCGGTTATCGAGTTGACAACGATGCGCGAGTACGCAGATGTGCACGACGCGCTGAAATTCGGCTCACGTTACGTCGACTGGAAGAAGATCGTTGCAATCTGTGATGCGAAGGGCGAGCCGACCAGCGAGGCGACACGCTGGAGGGGTGAACGGTGGTTTTGGAAAGACGATTGGAAGAAAAATATCAAACTGAAGTCCGGCGAGCGCATTAAGGACATGCAGCCGGTGATCTGCTATGAGCGGGGAAGGTGCGATTATTCGGTTCTTGAGCTAACGAGGTGGTACGGGTTCGACCATAAGTCTTTACTGAATTCAGGCAAGAAGGGAATCGTTTTTGACGGTCTGACTTGGAGGCTTTTGCGATACGACGTGGATTTCGAGAAAAGGCTGAAGGAAACGCCTTTAATCTGTCGAGAGACCGGGAAGACGTTCGATACATTATCCGATTTGCTGGATTTGCTGGAGAGAGAGCATGAATGTTGCGCATATGATCGTCCATGTCACATGTACGATCTTCAGCGGGCGATCGAGGGCGGTTGGGAGTACAAGGGTTTTCACTTTGAATACATGGTTCCACCTTCCGTTTCAGGAGAACGTTAATTGTGTTTAGTCTCAACATTAAGCCTCAATATATACCTGCTCGATATTTCTCTTTCTGTGTCCTATTGACGGTCTTGCTGGTGACTTTGAGCATTCGCTCCCTACAAGGAGAGTTGTTCATAACCGATGCGCAGTATATGGTTGCCGCCGGCCGTTGGATTATAGCCAACGGTCATCTGCCGACAACCGATCCGTTATCGATTCATTCGGAATTGACCTATATCTGCCAGCAATATCCTATCTGCATATTAGTTGCAGTTCTCTACGACACTTTTGGAGAGATGTCAGTTCGGCTGTTTTTTGCGCTGTTGGACATGGTGGCGGTTCTCTTCATTTGGTACCAAACTTTTCCAAAAGCTGGAAACCGCATTCTTCACTGTGCTGTTTCATGCGTATTCGGAGCGGTAATCGTTTATAGCCTTCGGTCGACACCGCGTGCGCTCGATATCCTGTGCCTGGCTGTTTCCTGGGAGTTGATGGAGAAATACATTAAAAGCCGCGATATTAGATTTCTGTTTGGTTTTCCATTCCTAGGGGTTTGTATAGCCAATCTGCACGGTGCGCTTTGGCCCTGTGCGATCATGTTGCCGCTTGCCGCTTTATTAGATAGTAAGCTGGATCCGAATGCGCGGGCCGCATTGGCTGTGACGATCTTACTTACGATCGCTTCCGCAATGCTGAATCCATACGGATTAGACGTGCTGTCGCTTCCGTTTAAGACAATAGGCACGTCAGATATCGCCACGGTTGCCGTGCCGGAACTGAAACCGATGTTCTCCATCGTTCCGGTTGAAGCAGTGATACTCATTGTCATCTCGGTCGTGCCGGTGATCTTCCATGCCAAGTGCTTGGGATTTAAAAAGACGGTATTTTCGTTCGAGACGATGATGATCTCAGGACTGCTCTTTCTATCCCTGATGACATGGCGAAACGGACGTTTGCTGCTTGGCATATTGATGATCGTCTACAGCACGTGGTGCTGGAAGCTTGAGCCAAAGTGCAAGGTGAGCTCGAAGATGTTAAGCAGGATAGTCTTATTTTCAATCTCTGTGGTTGCACTTGAGTTTGGAGCGGTTCTATTTTATAGCACGCTGTCTGCGACCGATCAAAAGTCCATCTCGATTGAAAGAGCGTTTCAGGCAATGAGAGAGGATGGCGCCGTATCGGGAACGGCAGTCTTGACGGACATTGACCCCGGATGCCGAGCGGAGCTAAACGGGTTCAAGCCGTATCTTGATACCAGAATTGAGGTGTTCAATGGGCAGAACGGGCAGAAGAATGTACTTGCCGAGGCAGGAAAGGCGCTTTCTTCTGGAAGCCTATCGGCCATTTGCGATGACTATGGAATGGATTACGCTGTACTGAATTACGGCATCAATGATGTCGGTATTCAAGATTTGGAGGAATCGGGATTCAAGCCGGTCTATAGCGACAATCTGACTGTCTGTTTGAAAAGAAGCACTGTCTAGGAAATCTATCAGCGACCACGGGGAGCGGATCAATAGGTGCCGTAGGGCACCGCATGAAAAGCGCATCGCCATACGTCCTGCAAGTCGACTCGCAGGACGACTTGATAGCGCTTCGTAGATTACATGATACAATATGTTAGTATTATGGTATAATATAAAAAGGGAGAATTCCCTAAATATCGAATTGAAAAGAAGAGGCAGGACTTTATGAATTCAGATAGACAATACGATCGCACTATGGAATTGTGGCGCAGTTACAGTATCGCTACGTCGCTTGAGTTGGCAGCGCACCTGGAAAATTTTGCAATATTATTCTCTTACAACTCAGGGAAAATCGAGAATAGAGAAATCACTTACCATGATACGCACGAGATTTTTAAGAATGGCCGTGTATGCGGTTACACAGGAGACCTGCGGACGCTTTACGAGATTAAGAATCTGAAAGACGCAAGTGAGCTGATGTACCGGTGGTTCGATGAGCGTAAACCTATCACGCTCGATTCCATTCGGGAGATGCAGTTTGAACTGACAAAAGGCACTTACGACGAGCGGCGTTGGGAACTTGGGGAAAGACCGGGGAAATTCAAGAAAAACGATTTATGGGGAGTCGGCATGCACGATGTTGCCGCTCCTGTAGATGAGATCGAGAACGACCTTCAACAGGATCTTGATGAGGTTTCCGAGTTTGGAGATAAAAATCCGCTGGTGGCAGCTGCATTTTGGCACGCGAGGTTTGAGGGCGTTCATGCTTTTGCAGATGGGAACGGCAGGACTGGCAGGGCGATGATGAATTACTATCTGCTGTTGCACAACCATCCGCCGATCGTAATCTTTGATGAAGACCGGAAAGATTATTATGCGGCGCTGGACGGTTTCGACATGACGGGCGATCTGAAACCGCTGATTGGTTTTTTGCGTCGGGAGACATGTAAGACATGGGAGAGTGCAGTGCAGAGGGAAGATCGGTCCCATCAGATGTCGCTCAAAGAGAAGAGAGATACTGTGAGTAGAAGAGTCAGTCTAAATGAGATAAATCATGACTTTGATGTTCGGTAGGCGCAGTAAATTGAGAAGAAAGGCGGATAGGCAATTCCGCTATCGGTGGAAAATTAAATAGCAGAATGACGACGCATTACGCCAACTGAAAATAGGTGGAAGGAGTATAAACAGCTCTTTCTGCCTATTTTTCTTTAAAAAAATCGTCATTTTCACGCGTAATACTGAAGTGTTGTGGTATCTTAGTATCAGTCAATAACCAAGAGGAGAAAGGACCTCGAACATGTCTATCAACCGCGTCAACATTTCCGGTCATCTTACGCGCGATCCGGAGCTTCGTATGACTCCGAAGGGGACGCAGGTTCTCTCTTTCGGTATTGCCGTCAACGATCGCCGACTCAATCGCGAGACCAACCAGTGGGAGGACTATCCGAATTTCGTCGAGTGCACCATGTTCGGCACGCGTGCCGAGGCCGTGGGCCGTATCGTTCGAAAGGGTATGAAGGTCAGCATTGACGGCAAGCTTCGCTTTAACCAGTGGGAGACGAAGGACGGTCAGAAGCGTTCTCGCCTTACCGTCGTCGTAGATACAATCGACTTCATGAGCCAGGGTAACCAGTCTCAGAATGCTTCCGCTAACAGGCCGGCGGCACAGACTCAGCAGACGCCTGTTGTTCCGGATGTTCCCGCAGTGATGGACGTCTACGATGAGGATATCCCGTTCTAATCCTTTGCATTGCGCGTAAATAACGCGTAATAGATAAAGGAGAGAGGGTGGCGAAAGGAAAAACTTGCAACCGACGCAAGAACAAAAAGGAAAGCGCCGCCACCCTCTCATCACATCGATTATACCAACTTCAAGTTAATTAGACAGGTTTATTGCTGAATGATTGGGCAATAGGATTGTTTTGTGAATACAAGTACTATGTTGTCATCGTAGTATACGCATGTTGGTATTATCGTATTGTGGAAGGAGGGATCAACCTGTGAACCAGCTGAAAGAAAATCTGATTTGGATCGCTCTAGGTATTCCGGGAATGGTGTTGATTGGCCTTGTGCTACATAGTCTCGTTCATTTCGAAACGGGCGTTCTTGTTATCACCTCGATGATTCTCGGAACGCTTTTAATGGTATTTTGTGAAGCTTTGTGCAAGGCGGCACATGATGGCGAGTTACTTTCAGAGATGAAAAAGGCTGCAACGAAATCAAATTTTGATCTTGATGGGAAAGGAAAGTTGGGAGAGGAAAATGAAGACGATTGCGATTTGTAATCACAAGGGAGGTGTCGGCAAGACCGCACTGTCCATGGCGATTGCAGAGGGGCTGCATCGTAAGGGCAAGCGCACACTGCTCGTTGATCTTGATCAGCAGATGAACGCAACGCAACAGGCAAAAATTGATACGACGGATGAAGTGACGGTTTACGATCTTCTCACTTCGTTCGATTACACGGCGAAAGACGGAATCAAACATTTCGACGGTGGCGATATTATTCCCGGCGATGTCCTTGTTTCGAATGCCGAAAGCGATATGGCGAAACTGGATACGCGCCTTACGATGCTTGCCGATGCAATGGAGGGTATCGATGATGACTATGATTACGCAATCATTGATTGCCCGCCGTCACTTGGATTGGTGACGCGCAATGCGATGGTTGCTGCGGATGAGCTGATCGTTCCGGTAATCCCGAACCGTTCATCCCTAAAAGGATTTACCAATATCCAGAAATGCGTCAACTCGGTTCGCCGCAACAAGCGTCTGAATCCGAATCTCCGCATTGCCGGTATTGTCGTCAACATGTTTGATGGTCGCACGAGTCTTTCGCGCGGTGTGGTCAACGAGCTTCCATCGATCGCACGTGCCGCTAACACAAAGATGTTCCACACGATTATTCGAAAGTGCGAGGCTGTAAATAAAGCGCAGTCTGCTAACGTTTCGATTTTCGATTACGATCCGAACTGCAACGCGGTTGCGGACTTTACTGACTTTGTAAATGAGTATCTTGAAGGAGAGGATTACTAGAATGGCTAAGAGCAAGAAAACTTCCGACGCATTCGACATGGCTGATGATATCCGCAAGGAGGTTGCCGCCGAGTCTGTTGCCGATGCGTGCAGCACCTCTGTGCCGGCGATCTACTCTCTCGCAAAGGGAGATAACCCTCGTCGTGCGAAATACGACAAGAATGCAGACGTGATCGGCTACAACCTTCGCCTGCCTGCGAATATTCATCGTCTCTTGAAGCGTCACTGCATGGAGACGAACGAAAGTATGAATAACGTTGTGCTGGTTGCTCTTTATAGGGACATGAAGAATTGGGAGGATCTTGCTCCTTGCCCGCATTGCGGCGCTATTCTTCCTGTCGGTGCGCAGTTCTGCCCGGATTGCGGCAAGGAGATTTAGAAGTCGGGTAGGAAGAAGATGTCCTGACGATTCTGTTGAAAAAAGAGGGGAGTGGATGAAGGGTGCAAAAGCTAAGCGCCTACAATTTGGCACAAAATAATAACTGTGGATTGATTACTTGTTCCATTTGCGGTAGGTCGTATCGGATAACGGAATTCGGAACCGATGCGGATTGTCAGAGTAATAGTCCATCTGCATCGAATCCGAATTTCTGCCCGTATTGCGCATCGCCGTTTGAACGTCCTTTGACGCGAGTTAGAAATCAAGAGATTGAGGACTACATTCTGGATACGATTCGCATTGGAATGAAGTCTGATACAGTGCTTGATCCAGAAACTGTTATCGATTTCCTTTGCAACATAAGCGATGGCGGGTTCGAGCTTTATGATCCAAAGTTTGAAATTTATTTCAACAGCGGAATAACTTATGGCGCGGACAATCTTGAATTGCTTCATGTCACAAAACATGAAATCGATCTGACCGTGCAGCGCGGAGGCGTTATCTTTCAAGATGTTTTGAAAGACTGGTCGATTGAACCGGACGCATCGATCCATGTCTGGCGTTTTCCTGAATCAGAAAGTGATGTAATGACTTCCGAATTCAGTCTATTTATGTTGGGGCTTCTTGCAAAAATTAAAGCAGGAACTATTTGGAAGAGTTCTTTATTTATTTTGAGCTGTCTCAGTGATCATCAGGTTTAATTTTCGCAAGCGCTTGCGAAATCCAATAACAGAAAGGATGAACTAATGGAGGAAAACGAGAAGAGGCGCAATGTCGAGCTTGCGTATCTTTCGCTTATGCTTTCAGGAAAGAAGGTCAGCGAGTGCGAGCTTGCATCCGAGGTTTTAAAGATTTCTCGCGCCAAAGGCGAGAAATCCCTTGCGATGCTCGTGCAGTCTTCTATTAAGATTACCGTCAAAGTGCTTAGCGTCGTACTTGAAGAGTCTTCAAAGCGCTATGTCATCACGTTCCGTCAACTTGGCGAAGATTCGGATGAGACGATTCGAAGCGAGCGTACTGACGGTCGACGTGGTAAGGATGTTATGCAGCTCTGGGGACGTGATCTGAAGAATCATATTTGCATTCTCTTCAAGCACAACGAGGAATCAAAGGATCCGAGCAAGAGCGGCGGATTTCGAGTTGCGCCGTATGTAATCGATCTTGGTTTGCAAAAGAATTAAAAACAGTTTGAAAGAAGGAGATATCATGTCACTTCCGAATGTCACACCTGAGCAGCGTGCAAAGGCGCTTGAGAAGGCAGCGCAGGTACGCAAAGCGCGTAAAGAGCTTAAGGAGAACATTAAGTCCGGCAAAACTGATCCGGCTTCTGTTCTTAAGACTCGTAAGGACGATCCGCTCGTCAGTAAAATGAAGGTTAAGGAATTCCTTCAGGCCATTCCCGGCATTGGTGGCGCGAAGGCGGATAAGATTATGCACGACGTGGACATCCCAGGCAATCGTCGTCTTGGCGGACTTGGTATTCGTCAGGCGGAAGCTTTGCTTGAATATCTTAGTTAGGGCATGCCGTTAGATTTAAAATTGATGCCTGGGTCCAAGTGCATCGGACATCAAAACTGTTTAGGGCTTCTCGAATGAGAGCCCTTTTTAATCGAGATTTTCCAATATGACGATCAAAACGATTTCTTGGTAATAGCTGATTTCACTTTATGTTTTAGTTGCTTACTATCTAAGAAATACCTTTATCAATAGTGCCGTAAAGTATGGCGAGTCTTGAAAAGGGATTGAGTAGAAGATCGCGAAGTCGAGTTCGTTTTTTAATTTGCTTGCTTTGATGTCGAAAAATGGAGCGGCCGGTTTTCGACAAATTCAACAGCGCTACGAATTACTCCCTTCGGATTCTCCGCGCCATTGAAATTATCGAAAACCGGAAACTGTGTTGAAAAGTTTCCAAAACATACTTAAAGACATCTTGCAATTCAAAATGTGATGAATTCAATATCATAGCGCCCAACGGGCGCGATAAATCGACGCCGCAGGCGGCGTTTGAAAATCTATTCGTTGATCGTATCGCTACTCAAATCGCGTCACCTTTCGACAGTCCAACAACGCTACGAGTCTCACTAAAGACTCTTCGCGTCATTGAAATGTCGAAAGCTGTCTATCTCAGCAGAAGCCATCACGAAAAGATCCGGCGATGCCGGATGCTCCGGCCAAAACCTTCCGCGATCGGTGAGGCCTCTCACCGATTCGCTCCAGGCCTTGCCCGGAGCCCGCTGCGCGGTACTTCAAATACTCGGCATCCCTCGCATTCGCAGTACCGCTTCGCTCTCGCTACAGCGAACTCTTAACACTCGGCATCCCTCGCGTTAAAAGTTCGCTTTCGCTCACGGTCTTCACGCAGTTACGACGCCGCGAGGCCTCTCGCTTGGAATGAGGCCTCTCATTCCACGTCTACACTGCGTTTCGCCCAATCACCGTTCCGGAGATTGCAAGATGTACGTAGATGATAATAACTACGGGCATAGCCCGTGTTATTATCATCTACGAATCTTGCTTTTCTCCTGTCACGGAGAAAAGGCGAAAGTACGAACTGCAGCACGCTTTTTGCGTGTTGGTTTCGCACTTTCTACAAAAGACAAAAACCGGCATCATAAAACTGACGCCGGTCCAGTAAAGATTGCTTAATTTATATCGGAGGCCTCTCCGATAGAAAGGGATAAATGAAAAGAACTGAAAAGGTTGAAGCAACACTCACTCCAACTGAAAAGAAAATCTTTCGCGCATTATGCGAAGAAGCTGGTTGTACGGAAGCTGAGTTGATCCGATCTGTGTTGATTCATCGGGAAATCTCACTTGATGAACTCAGTGACGATATGCAGGTTTCTGATAGAAAAAAGAAGGCTCTCCATCGACAGCAATATGACTTCAGAAGAGCACAAAACGCACGCGAAGTTGATGAATGTGGCGAGCCGCTTGCCGAAAAAAGAAACTCATATCTACGTGTAATGCTCACCGCACCAGAAAAAAAGGCGATCGAGCAACGTGCGGAGGCGCTTGGCATCTCTGTAAGCGAACTGGTTCGCCGCAGTGCAATTTACGGAAAGATCGAATCATTCAATTTTGACATCGCGGAAGTTGAAAAACTCCATCATGAGTTATTGAAGGAAGGAACAAACCTCAATCAGCTGATGTACTTTGTGAACGCCCAGGGGCTTCCCGCGTACAACGAGAAAGCTGTTTTCCGCACACTCGAAAAGGTTTACCAAAACGCTCGAAAGGTCGACCGGTTTATCGAGGAGCTTGAAAAGCGTTATCACGTCGATTATGTTCCACATGATTATCTGGCAGATGAACCTGACAACAGAAATCTTTAAGTCGGAGCGCAATTGGATCAGATTCAGAAGTGAGTGCAATTACTCGTTTAGCTATTTCTGATATTTCATAAAACGGCTTTCGGAAAATGGAAGGAATGATTTTATATATCTGAGAACGTTCAGCTATAACTACTGAGTAAAAGTGAAAGGAGATAGCAGAAGAGATTGACAGTCATTAAACAGAAAGCAGTCAGCTCGTCGCGGCACGCGAAAAACGTTCGTAAATACATCAACGGAAAAGATGCGCTTGCACGTGGCGGCTGGAATCTTCCATATAACAAATATTGGTACGCAAAAATGGCACGGACGCGAAAATCTTTTGGTCATGATAAACCGGCACGTGCCGGTGCGAAGAACACGATTATGTATCATCAGGTTCTTGCGTTTCTTCCTGAGGAGTGCAGCTGCAACGGAGGCAAGATGACTCCCGATGCATGTATGGCCTACGCGGAGCAATGGCTTGCGAAGCACTATCCGCATCAACAAGTGATTCTCGCGTTGCATGAGGAAAGCGATAAGGAGGGAAAACGATTTGCGGTCCATATGGCGATCAACCGCACGGATCTTCTGACAGGAAAACGTCTTTGGGAGGGAACGGGAGCGCAGGCGAAGCATAAGCGCGCTTCATGGGTTCGTGAAATGGACGAGGCTTGGAATCTTACTCAACTTGAAAAGGGAAAGAAAAATTCAAAGATTCGAGATCGACAGCCGCGCGATATTGAAAAGGAGATTGTCGATCGTGGAGAGTACAGTTATAAAAACAATCTGCGCGAGTTGATCCATATTGCAATCAGCGACTATCACCCGAAGAATATGGAGCAGTTCAAGAAATTACTTGCCTCATGGGGTGTAGATATTTTCATCAAGAACAATCGAGTCTATGCGACAGATCTCGATATCAAAGAGGCCGGCAACCCGAAATGCACTTTCAACCTGACTCGTCTTGACGGGCGCTTCGCGTTGAAGTCATTGCAGACGGCTTTCGAAACAGGAACTACGGAAAGTGAGAAACCGATGACATTCGAACAGCGTCGAGATGTTTATATCCAACGACTTAAGAAAGCTTACTCGGCGTGGGTTGAGCAGGCAAAGGCGAGCAAGGGCGTGGCCTATAACGCATTCCCGAAATTCGTTGCTCCGAAGTGTGACGATGACCTGCTCGAAGATCCCGCTGTACGCGATGAGCTTCTTGCCCGGCGCGGTTACGCAAAAGAGATTCGCAACCGTTATGCCAGTGCCGTGCCAGATTATGGTGAGGACAATGTTCGTGCTGCCGGTCAGGCGGGAACGCACTCTGTTCAGCAGCCGGTTATTGAAAGCGGTCGCACTCGCGAACAGAGCGATAAGAATGTCGAGCATTAAATAAAATGTTAAATTGAAACAGGAGGTAGATGCTTATGGCAAAGCCAGCTTGTGGCGCAAGGAAACCTATTAAGAATCAGGAAGGACAGGGCATGCTGGACATCGACGAGAATTCATCTGTTGAAGACGATATGTTTGAAAACGTGAAGACCGATGAGGATATGGATCACGAGATGGAAGAGGAGGAGGGTGGTTCGGCGTTCGAGGAAGAAATCGACTCTGACGAGAGCGATCAACAGGAGCAGGCAGTTATTCCAAAAAGTCAGACCCCGTTTCTAAGTGATAAAGACACTCCGGAATCTTACGGTGAGCTTATCGGATTCATGGAAAGGTTCATTGAAGATCAGAAAGCCGAGAACGATGCGTTCCGGAAGGAGGTTAAGGACTCACTGTCTTCTACTGCAACAGATTTCAAACAACGCACGGATTTGATTCTCGACGAGATGAAATCAATCCAAAGCGATATGAAGCGAGAGGCGAGCGCCACGCGTCGCGCTCAAAACAGTCTCAGTAAAATGGTTGCCAGTTTCGAGCAGGGTGACAAGTATGCTGAGACCGTGACGAAAGCTGTGACTGACGGCGCAACGCAAGCTGTTGAGGAAACCGTGCAGGCGGGGACGAAAGCGATCGATGAGGTTGCAAAGAAAAGCGCCAAGTCAATCGAAAAGCTTGAACAGGCTGCCAATGCGAGAGCGAAGCGTTTCATGCGTATCACAAAACCGGAAGTGATGGTGAACATCGCGATCTGGATTGCAGTCGCCGTTGCTTCCGCGATTATTTTGTCCTTCTGCTATGAGTTCTTTACGAAATAGCAAAAGCGTTTATAATCGTTATTGCTTCGATATCGACCTGAACTTGTGAAGCAAACGAAAAAGGGGAGACGTGGATCTCCCCTTTTTCATGTCTATATATTGTCGGTTTAGATCAGCGATCCAGACTGCCGGTGCTGTCTGCATTGAAAACTTCAGTCCTGGTTCCATTCTCGTCGAGGACGAGATTGACGATCTGAGAAATATCCCCGCCAGTGATCTTATATTGGGTAAGTACGAGATCCATCGACTGAACTTCACTGTTGCCATTATCGACATAGACGATGAGCGTTCCCTTTTTTTGTTTCACTTTCGCAATCTTGCGATCCGGGATGGAGCTGTCGGAAAGCTGGAGATGAATGTAATCGTCGCATCGTTTCCAGCCGGATCCGGAAAGGGGAGTCGCCTTGCCCTCTGAGATTTCAAAGGCCAGGGGTTTGAGCTTATCGTCTTTCGCCACGGTCCACTCGGGTTCTTTTTTCTTGCATCCGGTAAGTGCTGTATTAGCGGCAACGCAGACGGCGAGACCGATGAATTGGCGTCGGTTGAAATTGGGATCCATTGCGTTTTCCTTTTAGATTCTGTCAATCAAGCGAGCAGGGGAGCGGATCAATAGGCGCCGTATGGCACCGCATAGGAATCAGCTTGTGTATCGTTCTGTTCAGACGAATCGCTATCCGACTCGGGTTCGTCTCGATCGTTCGTCTTCTTACGCGTCTTCTTATGCTTCTTGGCGAACTGTTTGTTGCGCTTCAAAGCATCATCCAGATCCGTTTCAGAAGTCGAGCAGGAGGTTACGATTTCGTCTGCATGCTCGGAAATATACATGGCAAAAAGATCAAGGTCGATACTGGTCCAGTTATTGAACGCATTGACAACCTCTTCACCGATAAGCTCTTTACAGGAGCGAAGACCTTCACGCTTTTTCTGGGCGATTTGCGCTTGCTGCCGTTTTTTCTGTTCCTTCAGGGCGGCGATTTGGCGATCGATGTCTTCGATGCTCTTCGGCATGGTACTTTCCTTTCTTTTGGATGTTACAGTTCACCGAGTTCATTTTAGCGGATTGGCCCTTACCATTGCTAAAACCAATGGTTTTACAACCGTTTTGGTAAATTATAAGCTGTATAGGACAATAGTATTATGCTATAATAGTAGATATTGAAAAGAAAAGGGAGGAGCAGCGTGACGAGAGAGACTAAAAGCTATGAGCTGAAGATTTATGATCAGAGTCTCATGAGATTCGAAGCTGCCTATGACGCATTCGGTAGTTTGAAACTGGAGATTACGGATATCGATTCGGCAAATGCACATTTGCTTCCATTGAATTTAATTGTAGATCAAGATGAAAAAAGCCTTGCGAGTTGGATGGAAGGTAGAACCATTCCGAAAAACAGGGCATTTGTAGAGCAGATTCTTAGTACGGCAGGATTGACAAGGAATGATATCCTTGGAATTCTTGATGTATCCAAAGGGCTTTCCATTAACGATTCGTATTGGCTTGATGATGGGAAATCAGATGTTACCTTTGATGGAATCAATTTGTTCGACAATCGCTTTGATGAAGTATTGGGACTTGTAGCTTATACCGGTTACACGCCATCACAAAAGCATAAAGCGGGCGTTTCAAGTGAGTGGACACTGGGAGGGCAATTTCCGAAAGCAGTTCGACGGATTAACGATAGGCTGCTGTTGTTTAAAACAGGTAGCGGTGCCAGAAATCTTGGCAAAGAACCTTATTCTGAATACTTTGCAGCACAAGTCGCAAAACGGATGGGAATAGATCATGTTTCCTACGATTTAGAGATGTGGAAAGGGAAACTTGCGTCTGTCTGCGGACTTATGAATGACAAAGAAATTTCTTTTGTTCCATTTTTCGTTGCTGCTGGTGATGCAAGTTTCCCGGCAGCGTTATCGATCTTAAATGAACTTGATCCAAAGATGGCATCGAAATACAGGACAATGGTTGTTTTTGATGCCTTGATCTGCAATCGGGATCGTCACGGCGGAAATTTTGGTATCTTACGGGAAAACAGAACAGGTCGGCTGTTGGGATTAGCCCCGGTATTCGACCACAATCTGTCCTTGTTTGCGCAAGATGATGAGACAGACTATGCGGATTTCCTTGTTCGTTCAAATCGATATTACCTACCTGCAACAGCGAATATCGCCTTTAATGATATGGCTGGAATTGTTATGGGAGCGGAGCAGCATGAGCTTTTGCGCAGGATGATCGGCTTTGAGTTCCAGAATCATCCAACATATCCGCTTCCACAGGATCGGCTTGGAGCGCTGAACCACTATATTACAGAGAAAGTAAGGGAATTGCTACGGATTCCTATCGTGGATGAACATGCGCTTTGCAAAGCGATGGAAGAGAAATTCAACGAGATCCAAGCAACAACCAAAATACCGATGCTTCTTGATTCCGTTAAGATGATTCACAAGAAAGGTCTTCCACTTAGCGAGAAGGCAGAAGCAGTAAAAAGAGGATCCAAAGTATTTGAAAATACGCTGAACAAGATTATTCCGGAAGAAGACCGTTGTAGGTAAGGTGATATGGATGCCGAAAGCATTATTTTGGTGCTGAACGCCTGGATTTTGGCGTTCCGAAAGCTATTCGAGGATATTGGTCTCGACAGGGTGATTCGCAGGCGCTTGCGAAAAGCCTTGGTATTCAAATATGACAGTTTGAATCAAAATGTTCTATAAAGGGGTTGCTGGAAATATTCCAGCAACCCCTTTTCTATGAGAACCCATTCTTCTTCAGTAAAAATCGCCAAAAAAAATGCCCCATACGGGGCGCCCCAAAGGGCAGTTTGTGGCTTTGAAGCCGTATTTCGACTTACACATACCGTAAACCAAGCGGTAATTCACCACGACCAATATAGCACAGCAGGAGAGCAGGCGACGCGGGAATTGAAAGTTTCTGAAGAAATTTTTGGAAGAAATTTTTTGAGCGATAGAGAATCATCAATCACAACTGGAATATTTTGGTACTGTGGTATAATGACACTACAAAAAGAAAGCCGCATACCGCCTATGTGTGGGAAAGGAAATACGCTATGAAAAAGTTGAAGCAGATGAGTGGGCCTTATTCCATCGGGTTCGAGTTAAGTTCGACGGCACATGGATTCGTTGCAACGGATCCGAACGGGAATGTTTTGTACCATGGAAAGCAACCGGTTATGGGAACCCGTGTTTTCAAGGAAGGTCAGCATGCAGCTGAGGCGCGTATGCCGCGAACTTCCCGCCGTGGAATCCAGCGCCGTCGTGGGCGTGAACATGAGATGGAGCGCGTTTTCGCACCGGTGATTTCCTCTATTGATCCGGATTTCTTTATCCGACGCCGGATGTCCTACAAGCTTGGAAAAATTCGGTTCGAGAGTGATCCGATCGGATTCAGCTATAGTCGTCTGTTCCATTCGTTCCCGACGCTTGCCCATCTGGACGTCGCCCTTATGGAATCAGATAGCGCTATGGATCCGCGTCTGATTTTCGAGTCCGTTGCGAATCATGTTGTCCGGCGCGGTCATTTTCTGCTCGAAAACCAAAATGTTTCGTCTACGAACTCTGACATCGATACGCAGGTTGCAAACTACGCGGAAGTTCTTGTGTCCTATTTTGAGGACACTCTTGACGAGCGGATCGAGCCGTCACTGGAAGCTCTTGACATCAATGGAAATGTAACGGCGCGTGAGTTGCAGAAGCGGTTCGCATCTGCCATGTGCGTGTCGGGCGATGATATTCAGAAGAAAACGGAGAAGGCTCAAATTAAAGCCATTGCAGATCTTGTCGCCGGCTATAAGGCAGATCTGACGGCGCTTGTTCCCGATGCTGAGAAACTTCCCAAAGTATCGATTTCCGATGGCGATGCGTTGGAGGAGTTCCTGTCGGATTCTTGTCCGGATTCCCTCGTTTCTGTTCTGATGGCAGCGCAGGCGCTCTACACTTCCTGGAAGCTTCAGGGGATGCTTTCTTACGCACCTGGCAAAAGCCTTTCGCACAATCAGGTTGCCCAGTATGACGTGTATGGGAAGCAGCTTCGCATGCTTAAAAATCTTGCACTCAAGTATGTCGCGAAGCAGGATGCAGACGGTAATATTGACGAGGACGGATTTAAAGATTACGTTCGGTTCTTTGGCGGTCCGAAGTGTGAGGACAGGTACCGTTACGACAAGGTTCAGGTAAAGAAGCAGGATAGCCCGAAAAAAAACATGGGCTATACCGCCTACAACCTGAATGTTCTCGGTTATGAGGAGTTTGCCAAGCGTGTAGAGCTCCTGTTCAAAGATACCGATGCCGTGAACGATCCGCAATACAAGACGATGATGGAGGCATTTGCAAATCATGCTTTCCTGCGCCGTATTCATACGGTCGACAATGCTGCGATTCCCTATCAGTTGCACGCCGAGGTTGTAAATCGAATCATCGACAACCAGGGGCGTTTCTATCCTTGGCTCATTGATGCTCGCGAGCATATTCTGAAGGTTCTGACTTCTCGAATTCCCTATTATGTCGGTCCTCTTGACAGTACGGACCATGGTAAAGCCGGCGAAAATGGCACGCGTTTTGCATGGGTGAAACGTCTTGCTGGTCATGAGGACGCATTTGTGTCTCCCTGGAATTATGAGGATCATATTGATATCGACACGACAGCCGAGCTTTTCATCCGCCGCATGACAGGAGAGTGCTCCTATCTCGACGGCGAGGATGTTTTGGCGAAGAATTCTCTATTGTATGAGAAATATTGTTTCTTTAATGAGCTTGCGAGCCTCAGCTTTACGGAGGATGGAGATTCCTGGATGCCATTCGATGCTGGAATGCGGAAGGCTATCTATGATGCCGCTTCGGATGGAAAGACGATGACGGTGAAACGCATCGAGTCCGTGCTGCAGCGAGACTTCTTTATCGCACATCCTCATGTTCGTGGTACGTCGAATCCGAAAGCCATGTCTTCCAAGCGGTCCAATTATGCATATTTTTGCAGGCTCTTCGACGTGAAAGCGCTCAGTGCTTCCGACATGAGCATGGCGGAGGACCTGGTTCTGTGGAATACAGTGTTTGAGGATCGCGATATCCTGCGCCGAAAGATCCTGAAAACCTATGGTGACCTGCTTACGGAAAAGGCGGTTGACGATTTCTGCCATAAGCGTCTTTCCGGTTGGGGAAAGCTGTCTGAGAGGCTGCTGACCGGCATCTGGGCAGATACGGCTTCTGGCGATCTGTGCGTCATGGATGTCCTTGAGCAGGGCAGGCCTTATGGTCGCTATCGTGGTTCATCTATGAACCTGATGCAGATTCTGAATGACGATGTTCTTGATTTCAAAATGGAAATCAAGAGGCTTAACGATTCGCATATGCAGATGGCAGAAGGTTTTGATCTGAACGCACTTCCCGGTTCGCCGGCACTTCGTCGAGGCGTGAGTCAGGCGATAAAGGTGTTGGATGACATCGTTTCTGTTGCTGGCAAGGCTCCGGATCGCATTTATCTGAAGGTGACGCGAACCGCCTCGAATAGCCGAAAGGGTAAGCGAACCGCCAAGCGCTCCGATAAGATCAAGCAGGCACTCAAGGCATTGGATGCGGATGCAGCGGCGGACCTTGGTGCGGCGAAGCTGCTTCGTGAGCTTGGCATGTTCGATGAGAAGGAGATTAACGAGCGCATCTACCTGTATTTCCATCAGGCAGGAAAATGCCTTTATACGGGAAAGCCGATCGACATCACTCGGATTGCATCGAATGATTACTATGTCGACCATGTTGTACCGCTTGCTTACCGTAAAGATGAGTCACTGGATAACAAGGTGCTTGTTTATGCAGAGGCCAGTCGTTATAAGAGTGAAACTCTGCTCGTGTCTCCAGCGGTGCAGCGGAAGATGCTGCCATTTTGGAGGATGCTTCGTAACGCCGGACTTATGTCCGAGCGAAAGCTCAACGCGCTGATCCGTACTGAGATTTCCGAAGGCATGCTGAAATCGATTATCGGAAGGCAGTTCACGGAAAACAGCTGGGAGGCAAAACTGTTTACGGCTGCGATTGCGGCAAAGTATCCGGGAACGGTTGTCATTCCCGTTAAGGCTGGGGTTATCGGTGCCGTGCGTAGCCGGATCGGAATTCCAAAAAGCCTTAAAGCGAACCAGTTCTATCACGCACACGACGCTCTGCTTGCAGCCGAGGTCGGGCGCTATATGGAACTTGCGAAGCCAGCGTTCGTCCATAATCGCGTTAAGTATGAGCAGTACATGCGCAAGATCAAGCTGGTTAATGAGGAGAACAAGAAGACTCCGAAGTCACAACTTGATTTCTTTGCCGGCGGTTTCTTCTTTGACCGTGTCGACAAGGACACAGGTGAGGTTTACTGGAACAAGGATGAAGAGGTGGAGCGCATCTATCGTGCATGTGGATGGAAGAACCTTCGTGTCACATATGCCGCCTTTGAAGACGGCGGCGCATTTTGGAAACAGACGATTTACTCTCCAAGGGAGAAGTCGAAACTGATTGCCACGAAGTCAGACCGTCCGGCAGAAATTTATGGTGGGTACAGCTCTCAGACGTTTGCCAATTTCTTTGTCTATGAAGTGATGAAGAAAAAGGTGAAACAGCTTCGTTTCGGTGCGGTACCGGCTGCGATCGCATCGAAATCTGATCCGGATACTTACAACGCTATGCTTGAGATGTATGCCCGCGGTTTGGCGAAAACGGCAAAAGAGAAATTCGTTCGCATCGTTCGTGCCCGTGTTCTTAAGAACACGATGATCGAGCTTTATGGCGAGCGCTTCCGGATCGCCGGTGAGAAGCAGGTGTATCCGGTGCGCCAGATGCCATTGGCGATTGATGAGATGTACCTGCTGAAGGGAGTTGAGACGATTGTAGCGGCAGGAAATGCCGGAGCATCCGCAAGGATTGATTTTGAGAAGGCCGCAGAGTCTTTGGTTGGATTCTGGGATCTGCTCCTCGAGAAACTTCCAGTCAATTACCCGAAACTGACGGTTCAGCTGAAGCTTGGTTCGTTGAAGCATCCGAAGGACATCCTTGCAACAACGAGTGAATCCGAATTCCCAGCTATCGTGTACAAGATTGCAGAGGCTGAAATTCAGGTGATGGAACAGGCAAGCGGACTTCGGAATATGTCGGACACCAAGATTCTCGGCGGCAACACGTTTGGCGGAAGCCTGGTGTTCACCTTTAACAAGGTGCTGAACGATCCGAAGTCAAAGGCTTGTTTTATTGATACTACGCCGGCCGGTCTTCATGAGGTGAAAACGAAGGTTTGGTAAAACGGCGTATATCGAGCATGCGCGGAAGATGAGGTACGAGGCGGGGTACATGGTTGTGCGGAATCAGACAACTGAACAACCGGCAAAACTCCGCCTCGATGGATACGGCACGATCCTTCTTGATGCTCACGGTGTTTTCCTGACTGATTATCAAAACCTTCGTAAAGCCCCTGGTTTCAACTACGGGGAGTGTCAGCTGTTGGACAAAGTTGAAATACTGTTCAAATTGGTGTCTTGAAGTACTTTGATACTCTGATACTATGTACATGCTCTTTGAAAAGATAAAATTGATTGGCTTCATGCGCATTAAAAGCATGGAGAAATGTGCACAGCGCATCAGGAGATATTTAAAAATATCCCAGAAAGTAGGCTCAAAACGGTGATCTTTGCAGAGTTTTTTGAAAATCTCGGCTGGTATTTGAGAGATTTTATTCAGCTTGATTTGCATAGCGATATTCACCATTTTTCCTGTTGAGAACAGGGTTTTCTTTTATCTGTAATTAGTTAAGACCTAATTTAATGGGCACAAAACTACTGCTCGGTTTCGGAGGTACGGTAATCCAGGTAGTAGTTCACCAATTACGCTGCAATCTACCGCGCCGCGATCGTTTCGGAGGTACGGTAATCCAGGTAGTAGTTCACCCGCGGTTAACGCCCGCCACGACCTCGACCCGTTTCGGAGGTACGGTAATCCAGGTAGTAGTTCACCCGATGCTATGGCCTCGAACGTCGTCCATAGGTTTCGGAGGTACGGTAATCCAGGTAGTAGTTCACCTGATCGCCACCGGCAGCGAAATGCTTTCCCGTTTCGGAGGTACCGTAATCCAGGTAGTAGTTCACCAAACATGAGCGAGCTTCCGTCGATTTCCGAGTTTCGGAAGTACCGTAATTCAAGTAGTAGCTCACCCGGCAAGTAAGAGGGACTTCTTTCAAATCAGTTTCAGAGGTACGGTAAACCAGGTAGTAGTTCACCCTACCTCAGCGCTCTGCGCGGCAAAGGCGGGTTTCGGAAATACCGTAAATCAAGCAGTAGTTTACCAATCGGCGCCCGAAGGATGTATTGCAACGCGTTTCGGAGGTACGGTAAACCAAGCAGTAGTTCACCCCGAAGCATAATCCGGGATTTTAGCGTTAGGTTTCGGAGGTACGGTAATCCAAGTAGTAGCTCATCGTCCTTCGGCCTCGCACAGATGGCGCACCAGTTTCGGAGGACCGTAATCCAAGCAGGAGTTCACCTCAAATCGGATCGCTCGAACGTGAAGAAGGTTTCAGAGATACCATAAATCAAGCAGTATTTCACCTTGACGCTGAAGATGTGGGTGTTGAAGGCGGTTTCGGAGGTACCGTAAATTAAGCAGTAGTTCACCGTCGGTGTGGACGCCTGAGTGCTAATCTTTGTTTCGGAGATACCGTAAATCAAGTAGTAGTTCACCTTCTCATTTCGTGTCTACGCTACGCTCCGCGTTTCAGAGGTACCGCAAACCAAGCAGTAGTTCACCGCGATTAAAGAGGAGCTGCCATGATCAATGTTTCGGAGATACCGTAATCCAGGTAGTAGTTCACCATGCGGCGATGGGCAACACGCTGACGCTCAGTTTCGGAGGTACCATAAACTAAGTAGTAGTTCACCCGAGCGCCAAGGAGCGGTAGCGACGCGGAGGTTTCAGAGATACCATAAATCAAGCAGTAGTTCACCGATGACGTCCTCACCCTTGATGCGGGAGTAGTTTCAGAGGCACCGTAATCCAAGCAGTAGTTCACCCCGATTCGCTTTGCTTTCCTGGGGGCATGAGTTTCGGAGGTGCCATAAACCAAGCAGTAGTTCACCCTTACTACGCCTCGATAGAGGTCGGACGAAGTTTCAGAGGTACCGTAATCCAAGCAGTAGTTCACCCGAGTTGGGCGTCAGTCGCCCCACGGCTTAGTTTCGGAGGTACCGTAAATCAAGCAGTAGTTCACCACTTGAAGAATGGTTCTAACCTCACCATTAGTTTCGGAGGCACCGTAGACTAAGTAGTAATTCACCAAGCAAATGTTTAACGAATCTCTTTTCTCCGCTTCTGAGACACCGTAAATCAAGTCGTAATGCAGAAAGAACAACGAAAAGGTCAACGTTCCGCTTGCTTTTGAAGTCCCGGAAGTTTTTGAGTCCGCATGCTACTATATATGGGTATGTAAAATAACTGGTTTTAGCTAATTGCCTGCTGTTCCGCCTCAAAGGTTCGCTTGGCCTCTTTAATACGTTGATTGCATATGTCGATGTAATCAACGGGCCGCTTCTTAAACAACGCAACATCTTCGTTTTTCTCAATGCCGATGAAAGAACGCCCTTCCAGCACGGCTGCAACACAGAACGATCCGCTTCTGCAAGCGTTGTCGAGAACGATGTCTCCAGGATTTGTGTATGTCCTGATCAAATAACGACCGAGCTCAACCGGCTTTTGAGTAGGGTGGTATACGGCACCCTCGGATTCGGCCGTCTTAAAATAGACGATGTCAGTTGGATAACGGCTGCCGTCGCTCTTTACGTGCTTCGGGGAAAAAGCACCATAGCTTCCAGTGAGCTGATCTTTGCGAACTCCCTTGTCGTAGGCTTCACCTTCGCTCATCTGCGGATTGTAAGTAGGCTGCGCCTTATAGAAAACGCATATGTCTTCGTATTTGCGAAGCGGTTGCTTTTTCGCGTTCAAGAAGTTGGTTGCTTTTGATTTAACCCAAACAAGCTTGTATTTATATATCTCGGGGGCACGAAGCATCAGCTTCGCGGTAAAAAGCCCACTGCTTGTCAAAACGATAGCGCCATGCGGTTTGATGATGCGCATGTACTCGGTAAAAAGCAGGTCGAGGTCGATAATCGAATCCCATTTATTCTGGGTGGTTCCGTAAGGAAGATCGCAAAGAATCATATCTATGGATTCGCCGGGAATGTCCTTCATTACCTCAAGGCAATCGCCCTTAATAATCCGGTCGCGGAAAGGCTCTAACGACCTCGTGTCCTCTGCTTTAATGACCTTCATCCGCGCTCCTTAAGTTTAGTCTTTCATTATACGTCTAGGCAAAGACGCTTCAATCCATTTGCAGACGTATGGTTAGAAGAAAGTGTTCATAGGAGCGCGGGGGATCCACCGCATCGCCGCGCGCAAGTGCGTAGCGGTTACAGGGGTAATGGCGAAACGCGACCGTTTGCAAAGGTCATCCGTTTGGGTGACCTTTTTTGGCGCCATATTCCGGTATTATGGTATAATAGCCCCATTCACCAAAGCATCAACAGAAAGGAATAGAGATGCTTTTTGACTTGTTTGGTCCTCTGCTTGGACCGCTTCTTACCGCCTCCAAGTCCTGCGTAGATGTCGATATCGCTCACGGCCGTCCCTTCCAATAGCTGCATGTATTGCCATGTCCGGTTTCAAAGGCATGTTCCTCTCCGCGCCTGACGCACAGATATTGAATCTGGGTGTCCTCCGGTCTATGACGTTTGTCGCGAACACGGGGCGCCTTCTTTTTGACAAAACGGAAGAAGTTCAGGTCGATTGTATTGTGGTACCACTATGCTATACTAATATATACGGCATGGCACAACCAAACGAGCTACAAACATCAAGCCATGCTCTTTCCGCGCCCCAGCGAGGAATATTAGATGGATATGAGAGTCACTTTTAAGGCGCTCATATCCATCTTCATTTTTTGACCGACACGATAGACCATATCCCGTTGTCGCAGATGAGGGAACGTCTAGTCGTTTTTCCATGTCCGACAGCGATGAAAACATCCTGTACGGTCGCAAGTTCGGGTCCGGTTTTCGAGGGACACGGTACGACGGCACCACAGCTGACGATGTTAAAAACACGCCCATCATTCCAGACGATATGTTCAGGCAAATCGTTTTGATCCATCTCGACATTCACCTCGATCGCGTTAAGATCGAACGGTTCCATTTTTGCCTGCCTTTCACGCATATCGCAAGCGCTTGCGAAAATCAATCGAGCGAACGAAGTGAGCGGATCATAGGCGTGCTCGCACGCCGCACAGATGGCGTTTCGCTAAATCGTCCAGAAATTCTTCCCGTCATACGTCTCGTTTCGTAATCCTATGCTACAATAGTACCGCCTAAAGGAAAGGGAAACAAGGATGAAAAACAGCACGATCAATGGTGAGGAAATCACGGATGAGCTGCGCCGCAAAATTGCAAGCCGACTTCGTGGGAAAGCGAAAATAGCGACCCCGGACACCGTGGATTCCCTGCTTATGGAAGCGGTTTACGGTGATGATGTCATGGCGGTCTATGCCAAGAGATATCTAACGGATATCGCGGACCTGATTGATCCATCTGGTTTCGATTCCGCAGCATTCACTGAGATGGGAGAATAAATGAGCACACTCAATGTCGATATGATTCGCGAGATTCAAAATGATCATCCGGGGATTCCAGAACCGTTTCTGAATGAAAACAAACTCCTTGCTGTTGAGGAGGACTGCAGGAATGCATTTCTTTCCTCCCGAATCGGCAAACTTGGTTTCTTTGGCAAGGCATTTCACGGTTTTGTTGAGGCTCCGGCCGGAGATCTCGTCTCCGCATATATCCTGACAATCGATTCCGAGGACGAGCGAAAGGCGGATGTCCTGCTTCGATTCTATGCGGTGCCGGAAGACAGGGCGGTCATACTGTATCGCGATACAGTCGCATTTGTATCTGAGACAATGCCGAAGCCCGGCGACACAGTAACGGTCAAATCCTCACGTGATCTCTGCAAGGATCTCATGCTGAGCCATCGTTTTCCGATCGGGTAGATATGGCTATTGCAGTTTATTTGTTGGATGCGATGTTTAGCATCTACTTGGGTGTCTTAAGGGCAGTTTTCGTTATGCCGATGTGGCGGAAATTAGAGATCTCCAGTATCTCGCTTCTGTTTTTGTCTCTCTGTCTTTTCTTTTTTGAATTCAGGCGGCGAAAGAGTGAGGCACATGGATAGACCTAAAATCGACGGGATTGTCGACTACATCAAGGCTGCCTATCCGGACAGCTGGCGTGATTACGTCCTGTGTCGTGCTGGAACCGAAGAGCCGATAGCGGTTGTGTTTCCACATATGGGTCGAATTTATTACGCGCCGACTTTGTCTATGTTCGAGAAGGCCGGTCCGCATGGTCGTCACTTTGGAGAATAAGATGTTTTTCAATCCGTTTCGCCTGGGCCAGGCTGAGAACGAGAAAGTTCAAACGGACAGCCCAAAGAAAAAAGCGGTAGGAGAGAAGATCGTGATCGATGCCGAGGATCTTCTTTCTATCGCCCGCGAGCTTGAAAGTAGTTCGAATATCGTCCATATCAACGGCAAGGAATACACCGGTAAGAAGAGCTGGATTGCCAACCGTCTTCGTGAGATCGTCGCTTCTGCGCCGATCGATCGGTAGGGCTGCAAAAATGACTGGATTGAAGGATAAAGTGCAACATCTGAAAGCGCTATATCGCGATCGAAATCTTGCCGCAGATGGTAAGGTCCTTTTGACACATGAAACTGTTTACCGAGACCGTCGTAAAGCCCCTGGATTTATCTATGGGGATATAAGACGGTAGATATTATGCAGCTCAATACTGTATAATATCTATACCATGAAGTACAAGAGCAACCGCAACATAATTTTCTCCTGCAGCTACCACGTGGTCTTCTGCCCGAAGTACCGCCGGCCCGTCCTCGTGGACGGAGTCGACGAGCGCTTCAAGGAGATCGCTCGGGAAGTCGCCGACGAGCTCGGTTTCGAGATCGTCGAGATGGAGGTCATGCCAGACCATGTGCACCTGCTCCTGTCGGTCGATCCCCAGCTGAGCATCCACCGGGCGATCAAGCGCATCAAGGGTAGGTCGAGCCACGACCTGCGTGCGGAGTTCCCGTGGCTGAAAAGCCGCATTCCCACGCTCTGGACGAACAGCTACTTCGTGTCGACCGTGGGAGGGGTGTCCCTCGCGCAGGTAAGGAAGTACATAGAGAGACAGAAGGAGGTCTAGCCGATGGAACGCGGGTTCAAATACCGAATCTACCCGAATGCGTCGCAACGCGATCAGATCGCGCGGACGCTCGGTTGCTGCCGTTTCGTGTACAACCGCGCTCTCGACGTCAAGAAGTCCGCTTATGCGAAGACGGGCAAGACGGTCTCGTGGGCGGAGCTCTCCCGAATGCTCCCGGCGTGGAAGCGCGACTCTGAGACCTCCTGGCTCGCGCAAGCGGACTCCATGGCGCTCCAGCAGTCCGTCCGCGACCTCGACCGCGCCTACAAGAACTTCTTCCGACGCGTGCGCGAGGGCGGTAAGCCGGGCTTCCCCAAGTTCAAGTCGCGCCGGCACAGCCGGCAGTCCTACCGCACCAACGGCGGCAAGGTCGTCGACCGCAACCATATCGCGTTGCCGAAGCTCGGGACTGTCCGGGCTAAGGTATCCCGACCGCTCCAGGGGCGTTTCATGTCGGTCACGGTCTCCCTGGACGCAGCCGGCCGCTACTTCGCCACCTTTCTCTGCACCGACGTGCCAACCAAGGACACGCCCGCGACCGACCGGAAAGTCGGAATCGACCTCGGCGTCGAGACGCTTGCGACGCTCTCGGACGGCCGCAAGATCGGAAATCCGCGCCACCTCAAGAAATATGAGCGCAAGCTTGCGCGGGAGCAGCGTAGGCTCTCCCGCAGGAAAGGTACACGCAGGGGCGAGAAACCGAGCGGCAGGTATCTGAAACAGCGGAAGAGGGTCGCCAGGATCCATGCGAAAATCGCTGATGCCAGGACCGATACCCTCCATAAGGTCACGACCATGCTCGCGGATGAGAACCAAGTCTTGTGCATGGAAGACCTGAACGCCAAGGGCATGATGCGAAACTGTCATCTGGCGAAAGCCGTGTCGGATGCCTCGTTCGGTGAGTTCGCACGGCTGCTTGAGTACAAGTGCGCCGAGCGCGGGCGCACCCTCGTAAGGGTCGGCCGCTTCTACCCGTCGAGCAAGACCTGCTCGGGCTGCGGGCACAGGCTCGACGCCCTGCCGCTGTCGGTACGGTCATGGGACTGCCCCGCGTGCGGTGCGCACCACGACCGCGACGTCAATGCGGCGAGAAACATACTGGCGGAGGGGAAACGCATCCTCTCCAACACGGAAGGTACCGCGGGGCACGCGGGAACCGGGGCGGATATAACCGCCTAAACGCTCAGGGAGAGGACGTAAGACCCTAGAGGACTATATCGGTCCCCAACGGCAGACCTCGCAGAACTGAGAATCCCCTGGTTTCAACTACGGGGAGTGCCAAAAGGTGACCCCTGATTTCCGCGACAACGAGCTGATGGCTCGCGGCGTTCGCATCCAGGCGCAGTCAGTAGACAGTCAGGATGATGAGCTTCCATTCACATATTTTCGTCCGATTAGGGACCGTCTGTACTCTTGGGGGTTCGACGCCATCAAGGACGCACAGGCAGTGATGTATCTCGGACGTGGCGACTACGATTCATATCAAATTGCCCGTAATGACCTTGAAGACAGCGGTTGGCTCTCTCCCGAGATTGAGATCAATAGCCTCGATAAGATTCCGCTTGGAGAATATCTTCAAACCGGGATTTCGAAGATGAAATCAACTGATTGGGCTTAACTGAATCGCGAAGACCTCAAGAAACTCGTCAATCTTTCCGTCTTTTCCAGAGTTGTTTGCAGTTTGATGGGGAAGTTCGTGGTAATGGGAGAGGGGATGGCATTCCGAGTCCAAAATCTGGTACTGTGGTATGATGGTGCTATCCTAACAGAAAGGCGAAGTGCATGACGACCGGTATTACTTCAATCCTGAAAAATATTCTGAAATTCATAGCGTTCATCGTCACTGTCGTGGCGGCGGTCTTTCTCTTGCGGGCGTTTGTAATCGAGCCGTTTGTCGTACCGACGGGATCGATGGAATCGACGATTGAGGTGGGTGACTGCATACTTGCGCAGAAGATTACCCTTGAGACGGGAAGTGATTTGAAGCCAGGCGACATCGTCGTATTCAAGAATCCGAGGCCGAGGAACGGAGTTGACATCCTTGTCAAACGTGTCATCGCGACGTCCGGTCAGACCGTCGACCTGAAAGACGGCAAGGTTTATGTCGATGGCAGGCGCCTGGATGAATCCTATGCGACGGGGGAGAGCAAGCCACTGGATGCACATCTGTCATTAGCACCCGATTCCTATCCTTATACAATCCCCGACGGATGCATTTGGGTAATGGGAGACAACCGTGAGAATTCGGCAGATTCACGCTATTTCGGACCGGTGGAGGAGGATAGCGTGATCGGTATCGTATTCGCACGCTATTTCCCATTTGACAGGATCGGTTCTGTATCATAAGCCAGAGTCCTACGACACATGAAACGTGCCGTAGGACTTTTTTAATGTCGTAAGACCAGAATCTAGACTTTGAAGAATTCGGATCCATCAAGTTTTCTCGTCTGTAGTATCTTCCTACTGTGGTATGATGGTATTGCATTAAAGGAAAGAGTGGATGATTTTGAAGCCAAAGGAGTCCGGATGACGCGTAAATACAGGCTGGAGCGGACAGCCTTCATCGGATGCCGGAACACCGCCTATATGGATGTCGATGATGTCTGCGGGGATATGGACCTGATTGAGGGGATAGAGCTCGCACTCGAGGTCAATGACCCGCAAGGGGTGCATTTGAGCATGTCCCACGACAACGGCATCGACTGCGCTTATATTCCCATCAACTATTGCCCGATTTGCGGGCGAAATTTTCGAAAGGATAGATAAATGACCGTTATTGAGTATTGTCGCGAAAAGACCGAGGTACGCGAACTCGTTGTTATCCGTAGCGGCGGGTATGAGAGGTGCGTGGCCTATGTCGACTGCGAGGATTTATTTCGCCTACCTCCCGATTACACCCATGCTGACGTCATCGATTCCTCCTACGGCCATATCAAGGTTTTGGACCATCGAGGCGTATACGTAAGTGTTCCGTGTACCTATCTGGATATCAAATAGGGAAGTGCGCTGGGTTGATCAAGACGAGATCTGTCCACACATATGGTTTTGCTGGCAAAGGATTTGGTACAGAAGGGAAGTTCTAGATGGCTTGTGAATATCGCGAAGCCGATCGGAGCAAACTCGAAGCTACATCATCGTACGCTGGCGCGATTGCCGACGAGATCATTATCATCGACCGTGTCGGCGAGTATAGCGGCCCCTGCTTTGAACATCTCATCGAGATATATATGGCAATCGGGAGAAAGGAACCCAAACCGATCACCTACTGTCCGTTCTGCGGGCGAAAGCTGTAGATGAATATGCTGGATGGAATGCAGATTGATTCCAAAGATCGACACGGGGCTGTCGATACATATGACATCGACCCGAGGACCCTGCTTACATCGGACAGGGCGAGGCGGTCCGCGGCAAACCGTTTGCTGGAAGTCTATGGCTACTCGAATGAGATCGGCGAGGCGGATCTTCATGATTTCCTGGCCGCTGTGCTGTTTGGACCCGGAATCAAGATTACTGGTAATAGACCGATTATCGGTAGGTTGTTTGAGCTGATAAACCGTCCGGTTTGTGTTGTCAGGACACTTGAGACCGATGAAGGCGAAATCGTTCCCGTATGTTCCAATTGCGGCGAACCGATTTCCCTGACCGATTCCTTCTGCCCGCATTGCTCTGCGGAAGTAGTCGGCAATGAGTTCGATTACTGAGTCACGTCACCACTTCTAGGTTGCAATCCGGCTGGAATATGCTGACAGGCTTCGTCTCAACTACGGAAGCCATGTGGCGTTCGGTTTAGAGCATGGCATTAAAGGATGCGGCTTGCGGACGGCGAGTTCGAATAGGAAAGGAGTTCAACTGATGATTCCGCTGACGACAAGGGATGCTGCCGATTGGAGCATGATCTGTGCGTACCTTCGACTTGATGATGAGGGAAGAAAACGCGTCATCGAAGAGATTGAATGTCAGACATCGAGAATGATGAAAGAGCGTGAAGAGGAAAGACGTGCATGGCTTTCTAAAGATATTTAGGGCGAAAAAAAATGAGAACGTCGTTCCCTGCATTTCTCTTAAATAAGATGGTTTGAAGATCAGTTGTGTGGCCCGGTGTCCGATAAGGAGCCGGGTCATTTTTTCCGTCCTAGTAAGTAGCACCGTTGTATTGTGGTATCATCGTATCAGCAAATGCAAAAAAGGAGGAACGAATGGGCTTAAATGGGCTTTCGAAAGAATATATCCTGATGTCAATCAAGCCGCATTATGCCGACCTGATATATACCGAAAGGAAGCGCTTCGAATACCGCAAGAGGGCTCCAAAGCTGGTTGACTTACCGATCCTCCTATATGAGACGGCGCCGGTTCAGAAAGTGACAGGTATTATCGCCGATTGGTCGATACTACAGGCATCTCCGGAGGCCGTGTGGACGTATTCGAAGACCCACAGCGGCTTGACGGCTGACAGGTTCTTTGGATATTACGAGGGGTGCGATAAGGCCGTTGCCATCCGTATCTATTCAGTCGTTCCGTTCAAGGATTCGCTTGAGCTGCAAACCTTGAATCCTGAACTGAAACGGCCGCCCCAATCGTTTTGCTATGTACGATCCGAACTCGACTTGCCGATGAAAGGATGAGCTATGGTTTCCGATGATGATCTTCACGCTTCAGTCAGTGGATTTCAAAAAGAACAGGCACGGAAGAAAAAGGTCTGCAGCCTGTGTGCACACTGCATACAGAACCCCCGTGTTCGCGACAAACGTCATAGACCGGAGGACACCCAGATTCAATATCTGTGCGTCAGGCGCGGAGAGGAACA